>Ga0209081_1000082_pt1 | contig 48630 bp, 49 predicted proteins | sample GOMGulsemesocosm_4_FD_184636 | JGI IMG/M metagenome (GOLD analysis project Ga0209081, IMG submission 184636) | Methane-oxidizing microbial communities from mesocosms in the Gulf of Mexico - GOM15B Gulf of Mexico (SPAdes) (version 2) | ecosystem: Environmental > Aquatic > Marine > Cold seeps... | reverse complement strand
ATCGCCGCAACAATAGCAGAAACAATTAATAAAATCACACCCGTCGTCGCTGTAAATGAGCGCAAACAGAGAATAAGAACCAATAACACAATGCCATACATGATAGGCAATAAAGATGAGTTATCATTTAACGCGGCTTCACCAAATGCATTGTTCATCATTACCACACCACTTAAATGCAGCTTAAGTGTAGGATATTTCAGCTGAAAATCCTTAGCTAATTGCCTTACTTCAGCGGCAATTTCCATCGCCTCCATTGGGTTTGTCCCTGGCAATTGCATAGTGACATTAACAACAGAGACATGTGCTGCCTGAGAAATTAAACGATGTATTAATAAGGGTTCAACTAAAGCAATTTTCTTTATTTGCTGAATCTTTTGAGCACTCATTTTAAGCGGGTGACGCACTAAATCTTCCACACTTAAATCATCTTCAACCGCGGTTGTATACTGAAAGTTAGTAATGGAATCAACGCGACTAGAATAGGGTAACTGCCAAGCCTGCTCAGTTAATTCAACTAGCGCTTGTAAGTTCTCTGCAGTAAAGATATCGCCATTTTCAGCTTCTACCGCTATCATTACATTGTCGCTTTTACTGTAGGTATTTTGCAGTACATCAAACGCTAATAATTGCGGATTATCTTCGCTAAAAAAGACTCTATAATTATTTGTAAATTCTAGATTCCTAAGTCCTGAGGCAGAGGCTAAAATGAAGGCTATCGCGATCAATAAAACCCGCCATGGATGATTAACAACAAACGCTCCAAAACGAGATATTATTGGTAATTTTTGCATATTGATTCCTTGAAATTAATAAATGAACTTCCTAGTCGCTACATTTTCTTGTGAAGCAGAAAATAGGGTATTTTAATGCTAAAATAAACCATTACAAATTAACATACAAGCTACCGTGCAAAAAAACCATCATCGCATTGCCTTAACTGCTGGAGAGCCTGCTGGAATTGGCCCTGATTTATGCATTCAACTTGCACAAAACAATTTAAATTGTCAACTTATTGTGCTTGCCGATCCTGAATTACTCAAACAACGTGCCGCGCAATTAAACCTTCCCTTAACTGTTCATCTATTTAATCCCGACAATGAAGTGACACCTCATTTAGCTGGCGAATTAACAGTTTTACCCTGTTTATTAACTAACCCTGCTATCGCTGGAGAACTTGATAAACAAAATAGCGCCTATGTATTAGAAACGATTAGAATCGCTAGCGAAGGCTGCTTATCGGGCTTATTTTCTGCCATGGTAACAGCCCCAGTTCATAAAGGCATTATCAACGATGCCGGTATCACATTTTCTGGGCACACTGAATATATTGCAGATATTACCGGCGGTCACCCCGTCATGATGCTGGCAACGGAAGGCTTACGCGTTGCACTTGCCACTACACATCTCCCTTTAGTTGATATCAGTGCCGCAATTACTAAACAAAGCCTCACAACAGTCATTACTTTATTAGATACTGATTTAAAACAGCGCTTTGGAATAAAAAATCCTAATATTCTAGTGTGCGGGTTAAACCCTCACGCAGGCGAAGGCGGACATTTAGGGCGAGAAGAAATTGATGTCATCGAACCCGTTCTAGCCCAACGCCAACAACAAGGTATTAAAGTACAAGGTCCTTTTCCGGCTGATACTGTCTTTACTGAGAAGTACCTAAAAGATGCGGATGCTGTTTTGGCCATGTATCACGATCAAGGCTTACCTGTTTTAAAATACAAAGGCTTTGGTAAAGCCGTTAACATAACCTTAGGGCTTCCTATTATCAGAACGTCTGTTGACCACGGCACAGCACTCGATTTAGCTGGCACAGGCAATGCAAATGTTAATAGTTTAATTTTTGCCTTACAAACTGCCATTGAAATGGCAACCAATTCTTAAGAGACACTATGGCACATAAAGCACGTAAACGGTTTGGACAGAATTTCTTACACGACCAGTATATTATTGACAATATATTAGGTTCACTTGAGTATTCCAAAGACCAACACTGGGTAGAAATTGGACCAGGACAAGGCGCTTTAACTGAACCCATGCTAAAAAGCGGCGTTTTGTTAGATGTTGTTGAGCTTGATCGTGATTTAGTGACCTTCCTAGGCAGTAAATTTGCAGATTATGCTAATTTAACTATTCATAGTTCTGATGCCTTGCGCTTTGATTTTTCTAGTTTATCTAAAGAAAATGAAAAACTGCACATTTTAGGCAACCTACCCTACAACATATCAACCCCTTTAATGTTTCATCTACTCAGTAACATTCCTCGTATTGCTGATATGACCTTTATGTTACAAAAAGAGGTGGTTGATCGTATTTGCGCTGGCCCAGGTACTAAAAAATATGGTCGACTCAGTGTGATGATGCAATATTACTGTCATACAGAACACCTATTTGATGTGCCCCCTGAAAGTTTTAATCCAGCGCCTAAAGTGATGTCATCTATCGTGCGCTTAGAGCCGTTTGAAACACCGCCTGTCGAGATTAATTCAATTAGCGCACTAAATACTGTAGTTACCGCCGCCTTTTCACAGCGCCGTAAAACATTGCGTAACTCATTAAGAAAATTGATTTTAGAAGAACACATCATCCAACTAGGTATTGATTCTACAGTACGCGCAGAAACAATTCCTTTAGCTGATTTTGCGAAGCTGGGTAATTTTATTGATGAAAACCCACTGCCTGTCGATGAATAATAGGCTTAAATTCAGTGCTAATCTAAGCTTATTATTTACTGAACTACCCTTAATCGAACGCATTAAAGCGGCAAAGGAGCAAGGCTTTACAGCGGTTGAAATTCAATTTCCCTATGAACTGGATGCGCAGCAATTAAAAAACGAGCTTGATAAGCAGCAAATCAAATTAGTGTTATTTAATGTAGCCGCTGACGACTTATTACAAGGCGGGGAAGGCTTAGCGGCTACCCCTGAAAAACAAGCACAATTTGAGAAAGCATTAATTCAAGCGGCAAACTACGCAAAAATCCTGAAACCAGACGTGATTAATATTTTAGCAGGCTGTTGTTTTGATGAGAGCAAATTAGGGCTTTATCAAGCAACATTTAGATCAAACCTACAATCTGCTATCAACACCTTTTCTCCCTTAGGTATCAAAACAGTTTTTGAGGCAATCAACACTTACGACCTACCTGGTTTTATCGTACACAATAGCGCTGAAATGTTAGCTATTATGCAAGCAATAAACCACCCTGATTTGCTTATTCAATATGATATTTATCACTTAGTTAGAATGCACGAAAATCCTAAGGATTTTATTGCAAAATATGCCGATAAAATAGGCCATATACAATTTGCAGATAGCCCGAATAGACATGAGCCAGGTACAGGTAATATTGATTTTGATACACTATTTAACAGTATCAAGCAATCAAGCTATTCAGGCTGGGTTGGCGCTGAATATAAGCCGTTAAAATCAAGTTCTGAATCGCTAGGCTGGTTCAGAACTTTCATATAACATCTAAAATCTAAACTTTAAATTGCCCAACTAACGCTTCAAGCTCTCCAGACAACCTAGCTAAATCACGACTCGCACTTAGGGTAGTGTCTGCTTTAAGTACACTGTCATCAGCGATTCCACCAATAGTCACTAAGCTGCTGCTAATACTATTTGTCACGGAATTTTGTTGCGTTGCAGAACCAACAATTTGTGTGTTCATATCATTAATCGTAGAAATAGCTTCGGTTATTAATGTCAGTGCGTTGCCAGAATTACTTGCCTGCTCCACACTTCTTCCTGCAATATCCTGACTAGATGTCATTGCCGAAACAGCACTCTTGGCTCCCTGCTGTAATTTCTCTATCATAGCCTGAATTTCATCCGTAGATGCCTGAGTTCTGCTCGCTAAGTTACGCACCTCATCTGCGACTACAGCAAAACCGCGCCCATGCTCACCCGCTCGTGCCGCTTCAATCGCAGCATTAAGCGCTAACAAATTAGTCTGCTCAGACACATTACGAATAACATCTAAAATACTACCGATACCACCCACATTTGTTTCTAACTGTTGAATAACGCCTGTCGCTTGATCAATTTCACCCGCTAAGGAATTTATAGAGTCAACTGCTTGAGCTACTACGCTTTGTCCTTCATTCGCCTGATTATCAGCATCAGTTGCCGCAGTAGCTGCTTGTGATGCATTTTGTGCAACTTCACCTACAGTGACTGTCATTTGTGAAATTGCACTCGCAACCTCTTCAGTACTTTCTTTTTGCTTATTCGCGCTATCAACATTAGATAAAACAATAGTCGACAAACTATCCGCATGTTTTGCTAAATCACTCGCATGATCACTAACGCTAGAGATAATTCTCTGGATGTTTTCAGCAGCGCGATTAAATTCCTTCGCCATCACTCCAATTTCATCATCTGTTGTGTGTTTTGCTCGATCTTGTAAATTTCCAGCACCAAAAGATACAGCAAATCGACTTAACTCACCAATCGAACTAGCAATTGAATTAGAAATAAGAATAGCTTGTCCCACACCAAGTACTAAGCCAACAATCAAACTAATGATAATAATTAAATTAGCTTGAGTCACAGCATTCATCATTGTCTGCGCAATAACATTAATTTGTTCCCACACTCTATTCTGTGCATTTAATGAAGACTCCTTAGCCTCATAAGCCGTTTGATCCATTTTTTGAATGATAATTTTTAATTCATGATCATTCAACATCCAATTTTTAGCGGCTTGCTTATAATTTTCTGTCGCCAATCGCGCTGTCTTAATTTGTTTTAGTTCCAGCTTATCTGATGTTTGTTTTTCAAGTACGACATACAGCGCCATCAATTTAGGTAATTCAGCTACCATCAATTTAAAGTATTGCCCATCTTGATAAAGTCGCTCTTGTTTTTCATGCTGAATAATTGTGTACGCAAGGGATTTTATTTGATTAACGGTAATATATTTTTGCACTCGTATATTAAGTGCATAAGGTGTGGGTGATTGCCGCATAAGTGCGGCATATTCATTCTCTTGCTTGAGAGCAAATTTATCTGCTGCATCAAGCACTGTTTGCCCCGTCAAAACCATGGTTGCCACAGCTTTGCTATTACTCCCTAGTGCATTCACTCCACGTTCATAGAGTTCTCGAAAGTCAGCCACGTTATTTTTCACACGTTCAGAGTCATTCAATAGGTCTTCATCATGGTATTGATTAGCCAAGCCCACAATAGCCAATAAATCTACATCCATTTTTGCTAAGGTTTCTTTGGCTTTTTGATGTGTCTGAGGGTTAGCATCTAATAGGTAATGTAATTCTTCAATAGTCGCCTCATAAGCGCCCCTATTTACTTCAACCGCTAAATTCGCTGCAGGTATTTTCCATTGACTGATTTCATTAATATTATTTCCTAAATCAGAAATATATTTCCAGGCCAGGCCACCCAAAATAAGTAAAAGTATGAGCAAACTAGAAAAACTTATCACTAACTTATTACGAATCGTCATAAAAATCCTTGAATTTTAAAGTAATGTAAAATTACACTGCTAATGCCATTTAAATTTAATTGCAACAACCTTCCTGCATGATACAGCAAGAATCACACACCAATTACTTAATTTTTATGAACTAGATTTGATAGTTTAGAATCCTTTAAAAAAGGAGAAACAATCCAGTCTTAAGCTGCTTGAACTGGGATAGAGTGACTTGTTCTTACCATTTCATTACCATCATTAAAATAAATTAAATTGGGCTGATAACTTTCAAGCTCTTCGGCACTATAACCAGCAAATGCGCAAACAATAATATAATCACCTGGGCATACGAGTCGTGCAGCCGCGCCATTAACAGAAAAAATACCAGAACCCTCTTCTGCTCTAATTGCATAAGTAGTAAAGCGTTCGCCATTATTAACATTATAAATTTGAATTTGCTCGTATTCTCTGATGCCAGAATAGTCTAAAATCTTGCCATCAATAGCGCACGACCCTTCATAACCCAATTCCGCGTGGGTTACTGTTGCTCGGTGTAATTTTGCTTTAAGCATAGTCGTGTGCATATTAATCTTTCATCTGTAAATTCTTTAGAACTGATTATTATATCTAATCAAGCTGAGTTTGGGTATTTTTTATGTTCACTTACCCACAAGTGGTCTATCGCTGTATTTGAATATTATCAATCAAACGCGTATTACCCAGTTTAGCCGCTAACAAAATAATTAACGCATTATCTTCAGTTGTTACCGACATTAAATCTGATTGACGACAAACAGAAAAATACTCCGGATCAAACCCAAGGCTCTGTAATTGCTTCAACGATTGCGCCTCTATCTCAGGCAAAGTATTTTCCCCCAGCAAAACATCCTTTTTAGCTGAACACAATAATCTATATAAGTGAGCAGCTTGGTCTCGCTGTTGCACGGTTAAATAGCCATTTCGAGAACTCATAGCAAGTCCACTTTCTTCACGCACAATAGCAACAGCTACAATTTCAATAGCCAAATTCAAATCGTCAACCATTGCTCTAATCACAGCTAACTGTTGAAAATCTTTTTCACCAAAAAATGCCTTATGCGGCTGCACTATATTAAATAACTTACTGACAACAGTCGCTACCCCGTCAAAATGTCCCGGTCTTTTTTTACCACAGTAACTTTCAGAAACACCACTAACTCTCACGGTAGTTACACTTGCATTGGGGTATATTTCACTCACATCAGGTAAAAAAACCACATCGACTGACAATGCAGCTAACTGACGATTATCTTCTTCCTCAGTACGCGGATAGCTAGAAAAATCTTCACCGACTCCAAACTGAGAGGGATTAACAAAAATACTGACAACCACACGATCAGCTTGCGCTTTTGCATCTGCAACTAATTGCATATGCCCCGCATGTAAATTACCCATGGTAGGTACAAATGCTATGACATCACCCGCCATACGCCATTCATTAAGCTGCTTACGTAACTCAGCTATTTTCTTTATCGTCTTCATTTTAATGGTAACTTTGTGCGTTATTTGGAAATTTCAATTGTTTAACTTCATTAACAAAACAAGCAACCGCATCATAAATTGAATCCGCCTGGTTCATAAAGTTTTTAGTAAATTTAGCTTGCTTACCGAAATTAAGGCCCAACATATCATAGGCAACTAGCACCTGCCCATCACAATCAACACCCGCTCCAATGCCTATTACTGGGATCGTTAAAGTCTCACAAATAGTTTTAGCGAGTGCCGCTGGAATGCATTCTAAAATTAATAATTGCGCACCGGCTTTTTCAACTGCAACTGCATCATCTAAAATTTTAGATGCGGCCTCATCGGTTTTACCTTGTACCCTGTATTTTCCCAATTGATTAATCGATTGCGGTAAAAGCCCCAAATGCCCACAAACAGGAATACCTTGCTGAACCATAAACTCGATAGCATCTAACTTAGCCCCTTCCAGCTTAACCATCTGCGCGCCACCCTGCTGAATAAGCTGCGCTGCACTGTTAGCGGCATCAATAGGTGTAGCGCTGGTCATAAAAGGCAAGTCAGCAACAATAAAAGAGCCTTCATTCCCGCGAGCCACTAATTGTGTGTGATACACCACATCTTGTAAGCTAACAGGCAAAGTAGACTCCTTCCCCTGCACTACCATTCCTAAGGAATCACCCACCAATAAAACATCAACGCCAGCACGACTAAATAATTTAGCAAAGCTTGCATCATAAGCAGTTAGGCATGAAATTTTATGCTTATCTAATTTCATTGCCTGCAAATCTAAAATCGTTTTAGAGTTTGCCACAGCTGAATCAGCATAGCCTGTCATGCGTTTATTCTCACTAATCCATCCAAAGGACAGTTTTTAATACACTCACTTAATAACCCTTTATTAGGGATAGTAATATCAGTAGCAATTTCTTGTAAGGGGTATAAAACAAATGCACGCTCAGTCATACCGTAATGAGGCACGACTAGATCAGTCACATTAATGACCTCAGCCCCATATAACAAAATATCTAAATCTAAAGTTCTAGCTCCCCAGCGCTCATCTTTGCGCACACGACCTTGCTCTAACTCTATTTTTTGCAAGCACCGCAACAGCTTAATGGGGGCTAATGCTGTCTCAATACCCATAACAGCATTCACATAATCTGGCTGATCTTGAGGCCCCATAGGAGGACTACGATACAAACTTGAAAAACTAATTTCTTGGCTATCATCAAGTTCAGTAATGGCAAGTCTTGCTGATTGTAATTGCGTTTCAGGCGAAGATAAGTTACTACCTAAGCCTATATAGGCCGTAAATTTAGTCATTTTTAGCAACCGTCTTAGGTGCCGTTTTACGTCTACGTCTCACTTGTTTTTTAGCAGATGATCTATTTAAACCCGCTACCATTTTCTTTTGTTTGTCCTCACCAGCAGAATGGAATTCTGTCCACCACTCAGCTAAAGACTTATCTGCATCACCCGTTTCAGCACGCAGCAATAAGAAATCATAAGCCGCTCTAAATTTTGGATGCGCCAATAATTTATAAGCCTTATTGCCGTTACGATATAAAAAACGTGGCTGCAAGCCCCAAACATCGCGCATAGCCATGCCTATATGCTTAGGAAAAGACGTACTTTGCACTTGTTTTGAAATCACTTCACTAGAGGCATGTTGGTAGGCAACTGAAAGCGGCATTCCTTTCGATAAATTAATTTCCGCTGCTGACTGGACTGCATCCCATAAAAAAGTAGCCATTAAAAAATAAGGGGCAATACTTTTTCCTTCAGCAATGCGTTTATCGGTATTTTCAAGCGCCCTAATGATGAATAACTTAGGGAAATTATGCGCTTCACTCGCCAAACTTTCATCAGCACTTGGGTAAAGGTGTGCAAATAAACCGTAATGTCGCAGCATTTCAAATGTTTCTACCGCATAGCCTGATAAGAACAATTTAAGCGCTTCATCATGCAACCTTGCTGAGGGTATATTAGCTAATAAATCCGCCAAATCAAAAATTGGCATTTCAGCATGCTTATCAATAGAAAAACTAAGCTTTGCGGCAAATCGCACCAAACGAATCATACGCACAGGGTCTTCACGGTACCGCGTTTCAGGATCACCAATGAGCTTCATAACCCCCGCTCGATGGTCATCCATACCCCCCACATAATCAACAATAGAAAAGTCTTTTATATTGTAATATAGTGCATTCACCGTAAAATCACGGCGCATAACATCTTCTTCAATGCTGCCGAAATTATTATCTCTCAGTAATCGCCCATCCTCATCAACTTTAGGCGCGGCTACATCCGTATCACCCGCCCCTCTAAAAGTGGCAACTTCAATAATTTCTCTACCGAAAAAAACATGAGCCAAGCGAAACCGTCTTCCAATTAAACGACAATTACGAAAAGCCTGCTTTACCTGCTCCGGTGTTGCATTCGTCGCGACATCAAAATCTTTAGGCTCACGTCCTAACAATAAGTCTCTGACACAACCACCTACCAAATAAGCGTCATAACCTTCACTTTTAAGGCGATAAAGCACCTTTAGTGCATGATCACTGATTTGTTTACGTGAAATATTATGTTCGGTGCGTGTATAAATTTTCGCCAGTCTTCCAGACTTAGGTTGGGTAGTTTCTACCACAGGTTCAATTTTATTAGCAACAACATGATCCGCACTTACCTTAGTTATTATTTTTTTAAAAAAATTTAAAATTTTCTCTTCCTCATCAACTATATTAAGCTTAATTTATAACAATATAAATCAAGCTAGCAAAAGTTCCTGTTTAAAATTCATACACCTATGAGCCATAGAGTAACATCAGTAAGATGAATTTTTTATTACAATACTAATAATTATATAGTAGAATCTCAAGCTAGATATTATATTATTAGACAATCCCTTAATTTTTAGCCGTAATCATCAAAATTTAAGCTGAGAATAAAAAATAAGCAGATGGAGAAAATCATGATAAAAAAAATTTTTGGTGTATTTTTAGACCACCCCTTTTTAGCGAGTATATTTATTACTGATTTATTTATATTACTATTTCATAAGCCGCCGTTTTTCTTTTCATTAGTTATGATGTCTGCACTAATGGCTTACTGTATGTTTATTGGTCAAAAATTATCAATTTTTAAAACATAATTGACTCAAAAAACAAATAAAAAACCAGCGCTTTCGCCTCCCGAAAAAGCTGGTTTTTTTAGATATATCTCAGCCATTTTTTATGACAGCCTATTAATAATTGCGCTGTTCTTTTTGGCGACTGCAGTATTACTTCCGTTTACCAATGGAGAAGCAGTTCACTCCCCCGTTGTATACCCTCTTTACTTACTTAGTGTCAGCTTTGTTTTCTTGGCCTGGTTCTGGATACATGGTGGACAGACTCTCGGAATGCGCGCATGGAACTTATATTTAATCAGTGATAATAATAAGCCCATAACCACATACCAAGCACTAACGCGATTTTTCACTGCGATATTTTCATGGTCAGCACTAGGGCTCGGGATATTATGGCAACTATGGCATAAAGATGGAAAAACGTGGCAAGATTTAAATTCAAAATCTAGTATTGTCTATAGAGCAAAGCAGAAAAAGAAATAATACCTTTTAAAGCTAACCTCCAACTAGCTATTTCAACCTAGCTGTAACTTATTTTTCAGGCTCCATGCGTACGCCTCCAAATTATCATGCAATGTTACATCATAGTTTGCTTGCTGTTTTAGCTCGGACAATTTGCTTTCATATTCAGCAAATCCAATAAACCCATTACCTGAGTCACCCGCTAAACGCGAAACACAAAACTCTATCCACCTGTCTCTCTCAGACTTAGATAAGCTTTCTGGGTAGTTTCTTGCTTTATATCTGAAAAACATCTCCGGCAGCCTAGCATCTTTAGAGTCCACCTGGTATTGAGTTAATTGCTTAGAATTTAAGCAACGAATTTCATCAATAAGCGCTTTATCATGCGGATTAAAAAAACCACCACTATAAATCATTAAATCAGGGTCTGTAACAGGTTCAAAATCCGGCTTAATGCTAAATGTGTCCACTATCTTATCGATCAAATCTACCGCATTTTCAATCAAACTTGCATTTTTCTGAGACGAATCGATATCTATATTTAGTCGCATAATATCTTCTGCGCGCAATACATTAAGCGGCGCAACGACTGGGCACTTATTAATATGTATTGTTTTTAACGGAATTCGCTCAAGCCCCTCAGCTAAATCAGCTTTTGCAGTAAAAAGTCGCGTATGAATCTCTTCAGCAGATAAGTTAAGCATATCTTCTGGCGACACCGATAAATCATAGACAATAACGCCATTACTATTCGTCGGATGTTTACACAGTGGAAGTACTACCGCCAAGCAGTGCCTATCTGCTCCATACATACCAGATATATGAACAACGGGCTTGAAACTGCCTAAATGCAATAAATCATTAACCGCCTTCTTACCTCGGTTATCAAGAAGAAACTGAAATAATTTAGGCTGCGCTTGCTTAATTAATTTAGCCAATGCGATAGTAGCCTGTACATCTGATAATGCATCATGAGCTGCCTCATGAACAATGCCATTTTCTATGGTTAACTGATCCAAGCGTAAACTTACCTTACCTTCTTCATTAAACGGCCAACGCACACCTTCAGGACGTAATGCATACATAGTACGCACTAAATCAATTAAGTCCCAGCGTGAATTACCGTGCTGCCATTCTCTAGCATAAGGATCATAAAAATTTCGATACAATAAGTTTCGCGTCACCTCATCATCAAAGCGCAAGTTGTTATAACCTAGGGTACAAGTACCCTTTACTGCTAATTGTTGATGAATCAAGCGAATAAATTCAGCCTCACAAAGCCCCTTTTCTTCTGCTAGCTGTGGCGTAATACCTGTTACTACGCAAGCTTCAGGCTGTGGCAGGCTATCATCTGTTAATTTACAATAGATAACCAGAGGCTCTTCAATAATATTAAAATCAAAGTCCGTTCTAACACCGGCAAATTGCACCGCTCTATCGCGCCTAGGGTCAACACCAAAGGTCTCATAATCATGCCAATAAAAGCTGTTATCCGTCATTTTTATTTATCCTTTGTCTTTACTACGTATCAATTAGCTCTGCTAAATAGCAGCCAAAAGTACAGTACATACCTATAAGGTATCTATTCCTTTATTAGCTAACTCATCTGCCTTTTCATTACCAATATTGCCTGAGTGCCCCTTAACCCAAGACCAATTGATAGTATGCTTTTGGATCGCGTCATCTAACCTGCGCCATAAATCTTCATTTTTCACTGGTTTTTTAGCCGCTGTTTTCCAGCCACGTTTTTTCCAGTTATCCATCCAGTCCGTAATGCCTTGCAATACATATTTAGAATCCGTATACAACTGAACCGAACAGGGGTGCGTCAGTGCTTCTAACGCTTGAATAGCCGCCATTAATTCCATACGATTATTGGTGGTCTCTGTATCACCACCATACAGCTCTTTCTCTATAGCGCCATATTGCAGCCATGCTCCCCAACCACCTGGACCAGGGTTACCTCGACATGCGCCATCGGTATATATTTCAACTTTTTTCATTATGTTCTATTTTACTCACGGGCTCGATTAGTTTAGCCATTGCTAATTCTTTACGATAATTTTTGACAGGGCTTAATGGAATTAGATTATAACAACGTTTTGTTGCCTTAACCGCATAGGCAGCAATCACTAAGTCATGTTTTCTTTTTTTCGCATCCGCAGAAGAATTAATAGACTTATCAAACTTGAATCCTGCGGCAACTTTCACATCAAAATTTAAAAGATTCAACCAATCAGAAATTCGTGTACGGGTCAGTAAGTGCGGCACCCAAGGCGCACCTTTTTCTCGGTACTTAATATATTGAAAATTAATATAGGGATTCCATGGATTAAACCCTAAAATCAACAACTTCCCTTCCGGTTTTAAGATACGTTTTACTTCTCTTAATATCTCATGCTTATTATTAGAAAACTCCAATATATGCGGCAAAATAACCATATCGACACTTTCGTGTTTAAAAGGTAATGCATCACTTAATGATTTAATTAGCTTAGTTTGATACCAAGCCTCTTGTTCATTATCTAATACATAAAATTGCTCGTACGTATTGCAATCAATATACTCATCTTCCCACCCTAAAGCACCTACTTGTACAATAACTTGCTTACAGCTGACAGTGATCGCTTGCTTTAAAAAGCTGAGTTCCTGTTTTTTTAATAACCGGCCTTTAGGCGTATAAAACCAATCTATCAGAATTTTTCGGTGCATAACCCTTACCTAAATCATAACCAGCTATAAAGATACCAGATTGTCACTAGGATAAAAGCTTTATTTACTTACCAACCCGAACCGATTGTTAATATGATTAACACAACGCCTACTGTGGCTAAATCACCCGTAATTCGTTTTCCCCATTCTAATAAACTAATTGTTTCAGTGACGACATAAGTACGTTGCTTATCTTGCATTATCAATTCAATTCTATTTTTCACTTGATCTTGCATATGGATGTTCGCTTGCATTTTTATTCTCCAGTTTAAGTATAACTACGCATTTGCCCCACTAGTACACCTTGTATTTCTACTTGTTCTGGCAAATACTGCATCGTTGCCATACTTGAATTTGCAGGAATTAAAAGTGTTTCATGCGGGTATTGTTCTATAAATTTTAGAGTTGCTTCGGACTTATCAATCAACGCCACAACAATTTCACCATTTCGTGCTTGCGCTCTTTGCTCAATAACAACCCAGTCACCATCAAAAATCCCTTCGTCAATCATTGAGTCCCCCTTTACTTGTAGTACATAACAAGGGTTGATTGTTTTGATTTGCTCTGGAATTGCCATATAACTTATATTTTCAATGGCTTCAATAGGTTTCCCAGCTGCGATACAACCCACAAATGGCACCCCCTCTTTTGCTTCTTGTAATGCTTCTGCTGCTTTTTCTGTTAAACGGACACCTGTTTGCTTGCGATCCATAGCTTCCACTAAGCCCGCATCTATCAGTGCTTTTATATGTTTATGCAGTGAACCACGTGAATTCAAGCCTAACATTGAACATAATTCACTTAGCGTAGGTGGGTATGTAAATTTTTTCTGATTGGCTAACAAAAAATCATAGATATCTTGCTGCTTTCTACTTAACGAGGACATTCTGTTCTCCATTTGTTTCTTAAGATAATAACAAGAGAACAAAAAAAGAACAAATGTTTTTATAAAACTATCTCGATTTATTTATTAGAGTGTTGATTTTTCAACATTCTCTAAAAAATATTTTCGTTTATTTACGAAGTGGAGGTATCAATGATCTCTCTAAGGACTGCTGTTGCATAACTCCCGGCATTCAGTGAAAATTGTAATTCCAAACATTCAGCATCAAGAAATGTCCACTGCAAGTCTTTTACTTGGCTACGCATTGCACGTCTATCCTGCTCTAAGCCAAACTTAATCAAGCCCTTTGCTATCTCAGAATGCTCACTTACTGTTTGATGCTCTATTTCTGCAACCGTTTGCGAAGTTTCCAATTCGCCTTTACCCCAAAGTGCAGCAGTGGGATGAATATCTAGACTTTGAATTCGTTCACTGACTGTAGAGTCAGATAAATCTGCTTTAAAAAAGCTATGAGAATCGGTAAACATTAGCAAATCGCCGTCTAATGCTTGATCCCAAGTTGCATTTTGTACACGTTGACTCACTATTTGATTAAATAGATAAGATCGTGCCGCAGAGAGGTACATACCGCGTAAATTACGCGATAATTTTGCACCCGCAAATAAGGCGAGTGCTTTATTAATATTTGCTCCCTCACGGCCGAAGCGCTGTTCACCAAAATAATTGGGAACACCTTGCTCTTTAATGCTATTTAACTGTTGCTCTAAAAGTTCCTTATTACCCTTCCAATCTCTAATTTTTAGAATAAATTGATTTCCAGCTAAAGATCCGCGTTTTAATTTGCGGCTGTGCCTTGTTGCTTGTAATACTTTAAGCGTATCACTATTCAATTCAGACCAGTCAGGGTCAGGCTTACCAGGCAACCACACACTAAACCATTGCGTTGTACGCGCATGCCGATCTTTCAGCCCAGCATAACTAACATCACGTTGTCGCACACCTGCAAATCGAGACAACAATCGTGCGATGAAGTCAGTGTTTTCACCACATTTTTCAATGTGTAAGAATGCATGTTCACCTTCGCCCGATAATTCAAACGATTGAATTTCATTGACGATAAAATCATCGGCACTACGACGAATAACTCCTGTACTTTGCGCACCACCGTAAGCAGGTGCCCAGTGAGGTAATTCCGTTTGCTCTACACTCATAGCTAGAAAACTAACCTATCCACTTACGCGCATTTCTAAACATTCTTAACCATGCGCCCTCTTCTTTCCAGTCAGCTGGCTGATAAGAATTTTGCACGGCTCTAAAGCATCTTTCAGGATGCGGCATCATAATAGTAAATCGACCATCTGTATTGGTTAAACCGGTAATACCTTCTGGTGATCCATTTGGATTCATCGGAAAGGCTGTGGTTTTATCCCCATAATTATCGACATAATTTAATGCAATTTGTGCTTTTTCTTGGTTGCCATCAACAAACTCAGCTCGCCCTTCACCATGTGCGATAACTACTGGCATTTTTGAACCTGCCATATCCGTAAAAAATACTGACGGTGATTCTTGCACTTCCACCATCACAACACGCGCTTCAAACTGTTCTGATAAGTTACGTTTGAATGCCGGCCAATGTTCAGCACCAGGAATGAGCTCTTTTAAGCCCGATAACATTTGGCAACCATTACAAACACCTAAACCAAAGGTATCTTCTCTATGGAAAAAGTCAGAAAATTCTGCTCTAGCACGTGGATTAAATAGGATTGATTTGGCCCAGCCGCCGCCAGCACCTAAAACATCACCATAAGAAAAACCACCACAGGCGATTAATCCAACAAAATCTTTTAAGCTAACTCTGCCACTAATAATATCCGTCATGTGTACATCAATACTGGTAAAGCCGGCTTTATCAAAAGCAGCGGCCATTTCAACATGACCATTCACACCTTGCTCTCTTAAGATTGCTACACGCGGACGTACAGCGGCAAAAGGTAAGCTTATATCTTGGTTAATATCAAAGCTTAAATCAGCAAATAAACCTTTATCTTCATTATCAGCAATGCGTTTATATTGTTGCTCTGCGCAATCAGGATTATCACGTAATGCTTGCATGCGGTAACTAACTTCCGACCAAATACTTTGTAGCTCGGCTCTATTTGAACTATAAATAATATCGCCGTTATGGCTAATATTTAAGTCTTGTGTTTCTTCTGTTACCCACCCAATTAGCTGAGTACAATCACCTAGACCCGATGCTTGTAAGCTATCAAGCACTGCATCACAGTCACTTTGTTTAACTTGAATCACGGCACCTAATTCTTCATTGAATAAGGCTGAAAATACGTCATCACCCAAACGATCTAATTCTAATTCCACCCCGCGTCTACCCGCAAACATCATTTCAGTGACAGTTGCCAATAATCCCCCATCAGAGCGATCATGATAAGCAAGGATTTTATCGTCCGCATTCAGCGCTTGAATACTATTAAAGAATGCCTTAAGCGATGCAGTATCATCCAAATCAGGCACTTCGTTACCCATTTGTTGAGTCACTTGCGCTAACACAGAACCGCCTAAACGATTTTTACCAAAACCTAAATCTAATAGCATTAACACACTGTCTTCATTTTTTAATTCAGGTGTTAAAGTGCGTGTAATATCGGTAACCGGTGCAAATGCAGTAATCACTAAAGATAATGGCGAAGTCATGGTTTTTTCGCGATCATCCTCATTCCAAACGGTTTTCATTGATAATGAATCTTTACCCACCGGGATTGCAATACCTAATTCAGGGCAAACTTCCATGCCGACTGTTTTTACAGTATCAAATAGTGCAGCATCTTCACCTTCACTACCCGCTGCCGCCATCCAATTAGCTGAAATTTTAATATGTCCTAGTGATTCTATCTTTGCTGCCGCTAAATTGGTTAATGACTCTGCAATCGCCATTCGGCCAGATGCTGGCGCATTAACAACAGCTAATGGCGTACGTTCACCCATCGCCATCGCTTCCCCCGTAATTGCATGAAAGCCTGAGGCCGTCACCGCAACATCTGCGACAGGTATTTGCCAAGGGCCGACCATTTGATCACGAGCAACCAAGCCTGTGACAGAACGATCGCCAATATGAATTAAGAAACTTTTATCTGCCACCGCAGGAAAACTTAAAACACGTTGCACCGCTTCTTTAATATCTAAGCCTGAAAAATCTAACGCATTATGCTGTTTTGTAACATGAGTGACATCACGATGTAATTTTGGCGCTTTACCAAATAAAACAGACATCGGTAAATCAACGGGCTTATTGCCAAACATTTCATCATCTAAACTTAAATGCTCTTCATCCGTGGCTTCACCAATCACTGCATATAAACAATGTTCACGCTCACAAAAAGATTCAAATAATGCTAAGGCTTCTGGCTTGATGGCAACAACGTAACGCTCTTGCGCCTCGTTACACCAGATTTGCATAGGCGACATGCCTTTGTCATCATTATTTACTTTGCGTAACTCAAAGCGCCCACCTTGTTCACAATCATGAATGATTTCTGGTACAGCATTTGATAAACCACCCGCACCAATATCATGAATAGACACAACCGGTGTATCATCACCTAAGGCATTACAATGATTAATCACTTCTTGGCAACGACGTTCCATTTCAGGATTTTCACGCTGTACTGAGGCAAAATCCAACTCCGCAGCACTCTCACCAGATGCTTGAGAAGAAGCCGCACTCCCTCCCAAACCAATTAACATCGCCGGGCCACCAAGAATAATAATTAATGAGCCTGCTGGAATTTTATGTTTATCTACCAACATCGGGCGAATATTTCCCATTCCACCAGCAATCATAATCGGCTTATGGTACCCATATGATTGATCGCTATCACTTCCTTCGACAGCTTGCTCAAAACTACGGAAATACCCAGCAATATTAGGTCGCCCAAATTCATTATTAAATGCAGCACCGCCGATAGGTCCTTCTAGCATAATATCTAAAGCTGATGAAATGCGCTCAGGTTTGCCAAAATCAGTTTCCCAAGGTTGGCTAAAATTTGGAATTTTTAAGTGCGAAACAGTAAAACCCGTCAGTCCCGCTTTTGTTGCAGATCCACGACCGGTTGCGCCTTCATCACGAATTTCTCCACCAGAGCCAGTCGCTGCACCTGAATGAGGTGCAATAGCAGTTGGATGATTATGCGTTTCTACCTTCATCAATAAATGCGCATCTTCAGTGGTATAGGCATATTCGCCGGTAATAGGGTTACGAATAAACACATCGGCTTTAGAGCCTGCTGCAACGGAAGCGTTATCACTATAGGCCGATAAAATGCCTTCTGGATTTTTTTCTGCCGTGTTGCGAATCATAGAAAACAGTGATTTCGCCTCATCAACGCCATCAATTGTCCAGCTAGCATTAAAAATTTTATGACGACAATGCTCTGAGTTTGCTTGTGCAAACATCATTAACTCAACATCGGTAGGATTACGCTTTAAGCCGTTAAATGCTTCAGCTAAATAAGCAATCTCATCCTCTGACAAAGCTAAGCCTAGTTCTTTATTTGCACTTGTTAATGCAGATAACCCTTCTTCCATTAAAGCAATGCTGCTTAAAGGTTTAGGCTCATGATGTGCAAACAAATCAACATGGGTTAAATCCATGACCACCGACTGAGTCATTCTGTCATGTAATACAGTGCTAACTGCGTGTAAGGCAGCGTCTGATAATTCAGCCGAATGAACTAATGTAAATTCCACGCCTCTTTCTATACGATTTAAACTCTCTAAGCCACAACGCTTTGCAATTTCAGTTGCTTTACTCGACCAAGGTGAAATTGTTCCCGCACGCGGCGTTACCCAGCATTGAGTCCCTTGTAATGTTTCAGCTTGCTCTGAGCCATACACAAGTATCTTATTTAGAATTTCAGATTGCTCACTATTTAACGAGGATTGCGTATCAACAAAATGAATATATTTTGCAGCAATCGCAGTAATAGTCGGCTCTAGCGTTTGAATATCTTGTAATAATTTTTTAATTCTAAAAGTAGATAATGCGGAAGTACCAGAAATTTTAAGCATAGGAGTGTAATTTTAATTTAAAATTCAATAACTTAATTAATAATTAAGCATAAATAAAGGTGGTCATGTTGCGAGGTTTGCCAATTAACGATAGACGATAATTAGGCGTTATTTGTATCGTCTTCTTTTATATCTTTATTGATCGTATCAAAAATAAGCCTTAATAATTCCAAGCCTTTATCCTCAGATAAGACTTTAGCAGATTCATCTCTAACAAAAATATGCGTGCTATCTTCACTCGATTCTAAAAATATTTGATACGGTAACTCTTGATGTATATCACTAGAAAACATGAAAACTAATTCCTGCCAATAGGAGCCATCTTTATCAGCATCCTGTAGTTCAGGATCATATTGCACATAATAAACCGCTTGCGCTCTATTTTTATCAGTCACTTCGACATTCACTTCTGTGAGTGCTTTACCAACAATACGCCAAACATGTGCAAAAGATGAGTTAACGCGTAAAAAAGTTTGCTCAGGTTCAGTGACCAAGACGACTTCATAAGCAAAGCTTTTAGGCACACTTTTCTCAGAAATTTGAGTATTTGGTTTTTCCTCTGCTCTTAATTCAGGCGGAATTTCTAATGCCGAAATTTCTTTACTATAAAGATAATCTTTCTCTTTATCAGGAAAAAAATAACTACACGCAGTCAATTGCAGGCCAATAAAAACGGTTAAAACACGAATAAGTCTCATCTCTTGTACTCTAAAGAACGTCAGCTTTCTGCATTGCTGAGCGAACCTCAGTAAAACAGTCATCTGTTAACCACGTTAAAGGTAAGCGGATACCTGATTTCATTAAGCCCATTTCGGCTACTGCCCATTTGACGGGAATCGGGTTAGACTGAATAAATAACTGTTGATGTAAACCCACTAGTTTTTCATCAATTTGCATGGCAAGCTCTCTTTTTCCTTGTATCGCCGCCGCAATCATTTCATGTACTAATTTTGGAGCAACATTTCCTGACACGGTAATAGTTCCATTACCGCCGAGCAAGCAAAATTCACAACTGCTCGCATCATCACCGGTATAAATAGCAAAATCGTCGCTACATAAATCACGAATGATTTTTACGCGTTCTAATTCACCCGTTGCCTCTTTAACCCCGACGATATTTTTTATTTTAGCTAAACGCCCAACCGTTTCTGGCAGCATATCGCACGCAGTACGTCCGGGAACATTATATAAAATCTGTGGAATATCAACCGCTTCAGCAATCGCTTTATAATGTAAATATAAACCTTCTTGCGTGGGTTTATTATAGTAGGGGGTTACTAATAAACAGGCATCTGCACCGATTGCTTTAGCAGCTTTTGTTAAGCCGATAGCTTCAGTGGTGGAGTTAGCACCTGTTCCAGCTATAACAGGAATTCGACCGGCAACATATTCAACAATTGAACCTACAACGTTCATATGCTCATGCTCATTTAAAGTCGCTGATTCACCTGTCGTTCCCATAGCAACTAAGGCATCAGTGCCTTCAGCTATATGAAATTCAACCAGGTTCTTAAGGCTATCTTGGTCTACATCGCCGTTATCAAACATCGGGGTAACTAGCGCTACGATACTACCTTGAATCATGAAAAAATCTCGAATAAATTAAAAATAATAATGCTCAATATTATAGCTCAAAAGCAGAGTAATTCGTTTACTCTTCTTCCTCTAGCTCATTCTCTTCTTCATTATTCTCGACGGTCCAAAGTTTTTCTAATTGATAAAATTCACGTGTTTGTGCTGTCATCACATGCACAATCACATCACCTAAATCAACTAAAACCCATTCAGAATCTTGTCCACCCTCAATACCCTTAGGGAATACACCTTTACCTTTTAAAGCAACAGAAACATAATTACACAATGCTTTAATATGTCGTGTAGACGTTCCTGTGGCAACAACCATATAATCAGTAAAGCTACTTTTTCCTATGACATTAACCGTCACAATATTTTCGGCTTTACGGTCATCTAATTCAGTCGTAACTAACGCCAATAATTCATCTGCTTGCATTCAATTTCCTTAATTCTAGGCACTATATAATTTATGTGCCCTTATATATTCAATAATAGATTCAGGTAGTAAAAAACTAGGATTTTTATTCTCTATAAAAGCATTGCGAATATCCGTTGCTGAAATATCCAAATCCCTTACTTTCTGAAAAAAGATTTTACCACTCACGGATAAATTTAACGACTCTCTTGAGCTAACCAGCTTATCGCTGTAAAAATCAGCTAATTTATTCCTTATAAACTGCGGCCTAGTCATTACAACTATATGCGCATAATCAAATAAAGCTTGCCACTGGTGCCATCCAGATAAGCCATTAAATGCATCAGCACCCATAAATAAAATAATCGGGGTACCGGGTGACTCAGCACGCACTTCCGCTAAAGTATCAACCATATAAGAAATTCCTGCTCGATCAATCTCTCTAGAATCAACTTGTAACTGCGGATAATCTTTAACGGCTAACTGTAACATTTGTAAGCGCATTTGTGCATTAACACTCGGGTTTTCACGATGCGCTGGCAAAGAGCACGGCAGTAAACGAATGTCATCTAAGTCAAACAATTCATTCACTTCAAGCGCTGTACGCAAATGCCCGTAGTGCACAGGGTTAAAAGTCCCTCCGTAAATCCCGATCATTAACTATTTAAGTGTTTATTGACGAATTTCGCCATCACCTAAAACCACATATTTTAATGAAGTCAAACCTTCTAAACCAACAGGTCCACGCGCATGTAATTTATCTGTACTAATGCCAATTTCAGCACCTAAGCCATATTCAAAGCCATCTGCAAAACGTGTAGACGCATTCACCATCACAGAACTAGAGTCTACTTCACGCAAGAAGCGTCGCGCTAAGCTGTAGTTTTCAGTGATAATCGACTCAGTATGCCCCGAGCTAAACTCATTAATATGTTGCATTGCTTCATCAATATCAGCAACAACCTTTATAGATAATACCGGCGCTAAATATTCAGTCGCCCAATCTTCAGCTGTTGCACGAACAGCCGCAGGAACAATTGAACAGGTTTTTAAACAGCCACGTAGCTCTACACCTTTTGCTGCATAGCGCTTTGCCAATTCAGGCAATACCTGTGTCGCAACAGCTTCTGCAACTAATAAAGTTTCCATCGCATTACAAACACCATAACGATGCGTTTTAGCATTCACAGCAATGGCAATGGCTTTTTCCTTATCCGCTGCCGCATCAATATACACATGACAAATACCATCTAAATGCTTGATAACTGCTATGGTTGCTTCTTTTGAAATACGCTCAATTAAGCTTTTACCACCACGCGGCACAATCACATCAACATAGTCATTTAAAGTAATTAATTGACCCACCGCGGCTCTATCTGTAGTTTCCACTACTTGTACTGCATGCTCAGGTAAACCAGCAAGCGCTAAGCCTTTGGCAATACATTTAGCAATCGCTTGATTAGAATGAATAGATTCAGAGCCGCCACGCAAAATACAGGCATTTCCAGATTTCAAGCATAAGGCTGCCGCATCCACAGTGACATTTGGCCGTGACTCATAAATAATCCCGATCACACCCAAAGGAACGCGCATTTGTCCCACTTGAATTCCACTAGGTCGGTATTTTAAATCCGTAATAGCGCCAACGGGGTCAGGCAATGCTGCAACTTGGTGCAAGCCATCAATCATCGCTTGAATTCTTGAGGGCGTTAATTCTAGACGATCTAATAAAGCCGCATCTAAACCCTTTTCTTTTCCAGCCAACAAATCTTTAGCATTTTCTTCAGCTAAAAACTGACTTTGTTCAGCTAATTGCTCAGCTATTTTCAATAAAGCCTTATTTTTCAAACCTGACTCAGCGCGACTTACTTCTCGCCCAGCTACTTTTGCTTGTTGCCCAAGCTTAGTCATATATTCTGTTATATTCATATTATACCTATTGAACAATCACTTAAATGAGCGACACAAGTTATACTACAAAAAATAATTTCTTCACAACTTGACATAAAAAAAGGGCCTTACGGCCCTTTTCTTTACAAAGAAGGCGTTGATTTATGCTTCGTTTTCATCAACTTCTTTCATGCTAAGTCTAACTCGACCTTGACGGTCAATCTCTAACACTTTAACTTTGACCACATCACCTTCAGCTAGCTTGTCGCTTACCTTATCAACATGCTCATTAGTGATTTGTGAAATATGAACCAAGCCATCTTTACCCGGTAAAATTGTAACAAATGCACCGAAGTCCATTAATCTTGCTACTTTACCTTCGTAAATTTTTCCAACTTCAACTTCAGCTGTAATTTCTTCAATAATCTTTTTAGCTGCTTCACCTGCCGCTTTATCAACAGAAGCAACACTAACAGTACCGTCATCTGTTAAATCAACAGTTGCACCGGTTTGCTCAGTGATTCCACGGATTGTTGCTCCGCCTTTACCAATCACTTCACGAATTTTGCTAGGATCAATTTTGAAAGTAATAATTCTAGGTGCAAAATCAGACATCTCATCACGAGTATCCGATAGTACATTATTCATTTCACCTAAAATATGTAAACGACCTGCTTTTGCTTGCTCTAACGCAATTTGCATAATTTCAGCAGTAATTCCGTCAATTTTGATATCCATTTGTAAAGCAGTGATTCCATTTTCAGAACCGGCTACTTTAAAATCCATATCACCTAAGTGATCTTCATCACCTACGATATCAGAAAGAACAGCAAAATTATCGCCTTCTTTAATTAAACCCATTGCAATACCTGCAACAGGTGCTTTAAGAGGCACACCCGCATCCATCAATGCCAAGCTAGTTCCACAAACAGAAGCCATTGAACTAGACCCATTTGACTCTGTAATTTCAGAAACCACACGAATCGTGTATGGAAATTCTGACATTTCAGGAAGAACAGCAGCAACACCACGTTTAGCTAATCGACCATGGCCAATTTCACGGCGCTTAGGTGAACCAACAAAACCCGTCTCTCCAACACTGTATGGAGGGAAGTTGTAATGCAACATAAACGGTTCTTTATATTCACCCGCTAATGCATCAATCGTTTGTGCATCACGCTCTGTTCCCAAAGTTGCAACAACAAGCGCTTGAGTTTCACCCCGTGTAAATAAAGCTGAACCATGAGTACGTGGCAAGACGCCTGTACGTACAGCAATCGGTCTAACGACATCTAGGTTACGACCATCAATACGTTTTTTATCACTTAAAATAGCAGTACGTACTACTCTTTTTTCAATTTCTTCGATAATATCGCGAATATCTGATTCCGCATATTTTTCGTCTGCTGTTAGTTTTTCAACAACAGCCGCTCTAATATCACTTAATACATCTTGGCGATCCAATTTAACAGCAATTTGATAGGCTGTTTTAATTGCTTCTTCCGTTTCTGCAGCAACTAGAGACTCTAATTCTGTATCAGCAACTGGTGCAACCCAGTTATATAATGGTGTATTCACTTCTGCTGAAAATTCATTAATTGCAGTAATGGCAACTTGCATTTGCTCATGACCAAATAAAACTGCACCTAACATCACTTCTTCAGCTAAGTTATCAGCTTCTGATTCAACCATTAATACCGCGTGCTCAGTTCCTGCAACCACTAAATCTAATAATGAAGTCGTTAATGCTTCTTTACTTGGATTTAATGTATATGCACCGTCAGTATAACCAACACGTGCAGCACCTACTGGACCATTAAAAGGTAAACCTGAAACAGCTAATGCTGCAGAAGCGCCTAATAAAGCAGGAATTTCAGGATCTACATCAGGATTTAAAGAAACAACAGTAATAATAATCTGAACTTCATTCGTATACCCATCTGGGAATAACGGACGAATAGGTCTATCAATTAGGCGTGATGTTAATGTTTCCGTTTCCGAAGGACGTCCTTCACGTTTAAAAAATCCACCTGGGATTTTTCCAGCCGCATAGGCTTTTTCTTGATAGTTAACTGTTAAAGGAAAAAAATCACCACCTTTGGCTTCTTTTTTACCAACAACTGAGACTAAAAGCGATGTGCCATCGACATCAATCATAACTGCACCGCTTGTTTGGCGTGCAATTTCACCTGTTTCAATGCTAACTAATTGTTCGCCAAATTGAAATTCTTTTCTGATCGGTTTCAGATTCACTATTGTTTTTCCTTCGTTTTTAAAGGTTGAATTAGTACTTAATTAATTCTTTAAGACAAAAAAAAGCGACGAACAAAGCCGTCGCTGATCTTTTACATTATTTACGTAAGCCTAAACGTGAAATCAAAGATTTATAACGCTCTACATCTTTTCTTTTCAAGTAGTCTAGTAATTTACGTCTTTGATTTACCATTCTTAATAATCCACGACGAGAATGGTTATCTTTTTTATGCTCTGCAAAATGTGGAGCTAAATGATGAATATGTGCTGTTAATAAAGCAACTTGAACTTCTGAAGAACCTGTATCAGTTTCTGTTACGCGGTACTCTTCAACAACTGCTTTCTTTTGTTCTGCTGTAAATGGCATTTTAATCCCTATGATTTAAGTTTTAATAAAAGGCGGTATCGCCTTCAAGGTAAATGTTTCCACGATAGGGTGTAGAAACATGAGAAATTAGTTTAAATTAAATAATCTCTTGGGTTGTATTTTAGCATCCATTAACATTTCCCCCAAGCCTAAAAATTTTTGTTCGTGATATAGTCGATACAAGCCCAACTTACCATCCGCGTTAGGTGCTGTTATTTGTTGCCCTTGTAAAATTAAATCCGCCTCCCATTGATTAACATCAATTGCAGGCATGGCCAGCAAGGGCTTATCGACAGCGATTAAAATTTCTTGCATCGCCGAACCAGGCGCTAAGTCCTGAATTTGCTCAATCGTCACTGCATCTGTTAAATTAAAATCACCTGTTGCCGTACGGCGTAATTCTTTAACAGTAGCGCCACAACCTAAAAAATGACCAATATCTTCAGCCAAGGTACGTATATAGGTTCCTTTAGAACAACGCACATCTAGCGTTAATAATTCACCTGAGAAATCCAAACACTCAATAGCATAAATAGTTATTTTTCGTGCCTTTCGCTCTACGGTAATCCCTTCCCGCGCCAACTCATATAACTTTTTACCATTATGCTTTAAGGCTGAATACATCGGTGGTACTTGTTCTATTTCACCCACAAAGGAATTCAAACAATCCATTAACTGATTTTGCGTAATCTCAGGAACGTCTTTTACCTCTATAACATTACCTTCAACATCACCTGTTTCAGTCATAACACCTAACTGAATAACCGTTTGATATTGCTTATCATCAGCAAGCATATAAGCCGACACTTTAGTCGCTTCCCCCAAACAAATAGGCAGTAAGCCCGTCGCAAGAGGATCTAAAGTACCGGTATGCCCTGCCTTATTTGCATTATAGAGTCGCTTAACTTCTTGCAAAGCCTTATTCGAGCTGATTCCAACTCGCTTATCCAGCAATACAATACCATTAATATCTAAGCCTTTTTTCCGTCTTGCCATCGTTACTCTTCAACAACAGGCGGCTGATCATCATCCATCAATAACTCCGATACTCGCATACCATTTTCAAATGACTGATCATAAAGAAATTTCAAATAAGGCACACAACGTAAACGCATACGCTTACCAATTTCTGAACGTATATAAGGGACGGCATCATTCAAGTACGATAAATTATTAATTCGCCCTTGCTCATCAGTACCTAATACAGTGACATAAACTTTAGCTGCCGCCAAATCTTTACTTAAAGCCACTTCATTAACAGTAACAAGCCCAATCCGTGGATCTTTTATGCCTTGCTGTAAAATAATAGCCAGCTCTTTTTGCATTTGCGAAGCGACACGAGAACTTCTTTTAAATTCTCTAGCCATTACAACTCTCGCTTAACCTCAACACGTTCAAAGACCTCTATCTGGTCACCCGCTTTGACATCGCTGTAATTTTTAACACCGATACCACACTCCATACCCATCTTCACTTCAGCTGCATCATCTTTAAATCGACGCAGTGACTCTAACTGCCCTTCATAGATAACAATATTGTCACGCAGCACACGAATAGGTAAGTTACGTTTCACATAGCCATCAATTACCATACACCCAGCAATTGAACCGAACTTAGGTGAGCGAAAGACATCACGAACCTCAGCAAGACCTACAATATTTTCTTTTATTTCTGGAGCCAACATACCAGTAAGTGATTTTTTCACTTCATCAATTGCGTCATAAATAACACTATAATAATGTAAGTCAATATCTTGTTCAGTGATAATTTTTCTAGCAGATGCATCAGCACGCACATTAAAACCCATCAGAATCGCACCTGAAGCTAATGCTAAATTCGCATCCCCTTCATTGATACCACCCACTCCACCATAAATGACTTTTACTGAAACTTCATCATTAGATAATCTTACTAATGAATCACGCAGAGCCTCTAAACTACCTTGCACATCTGTTTTTATCACCACATTTAAGATAGATGATTCTCCTGCAGACATTTTAGAGAACACTTCATCTAACTTAGAAGCCTTATGTGCCGCAACACGCAATAATTTATTTTTATCTTCTCGATGTGATGCAAGCTCTCTTGCCGCACGCTCATTTGTCACAACAACAAAATCATCACCAGCACTTGGCGTACCTGACAAACCAAGAATTTCAACCGGAACCGATGGGCCAGCTACTTTTAGCTTATTCCCCAGCTCATCAAACATCGCTCTAACACGACCATATTCATGGCCACATAAAATAATCTGACCTTGCTCCAGCGTACCTTTTTGAACCATGACAGTTGCAACAGGACCACGACCTTTATCCAAACGAGCTTCAACAACCAATCCTGATGCTTTACCTTCGTTAGGTGCTTTTAATTCTAAAATTTCAGCTTGTAGAATTAACGACTCAATTAACTCGCTAACACCCAAACCTGTTTTAGCCGATACTTTTAGGAACTGAACATCGCCGCCCCATTCCTCAGGCACAACATTAAGCGTTGCTAACTCTTGCATCACTTTTTCTGGATTAGCATCTTCCTTATCCATTTTATTCATAGCAATAATCATCGGCACTTTTGCTGCACGAGCATGCTCAATTGCTTCTTTCGTTTGCGGCATTACACCATCATCGGCCGCCACAACAACAATAACAATATCAGTTACATCAGCTCCACGCGCACGCATTGCAGTAAATGCAGCATGCCCCGGTGTATCTAAGAATGTAACAGCGCCATGCCCTGTATCAACCTGGTAAGCTCCAATATGCTGTGTAATTCCGCCTGCTTCACCTGAAGCAACACGTGTTTCACGAATATAATCTAATAATGATGTTTTACCGTGATCAACATGCCCCATGATAGTAACAATAGGCGCTCTTGGAAATTCTTCACGATCATCATCATCTTCTGTATGCTCAGCCAACATACCTATTTCATGATCATCTTCACTGGTTATAACTACCTTATGCCCCATTTCTTCAACTAAAATAGCCGCCGTATCTTGATCAATACTTTGGTTGATAGTTGACATAATTCCCAGCTTCATAAGATGCTTAATAAGCTCAGCCGCTTTAACATCCATTTGTAATGCCAATTCAGAAACAATAATGTTTTCTGGAATTTTCACATCCTTGGCAACAAACTCAGTTGGCATCGCAAAAGCATGTTTTGAATCAGCAACAAACTGCTGATGATCCTCTCTTCCGCGACCTTTTTTTCTTCCTTTTTTACCATAAGAGTTCTTCGCACCACCCGCTGGCTTATCGGCACGTCTATGTTGTGTTGGTGCCGCTTTGCCGGCCGCTCTTGCTGGCGCTCCAGTATTGGCAGGTTTTCTAGCAACAGGTCCAGCTGCTTTTCTAGCTGCTGCTGCTTTTTTAGCTGCCGCCATTTTTCTAACCTTGTCAGCATTACGCTCTAAAGACGCTTCAAGTCTTTTTGCTTTTTCTTCTGCTAAACGCTCTTCTTCTGATACTTTATTCTTAGCAGCAAGTTCAGCTTTTTCCATATCTGATTTTTGTTGCTCAGCCTCTTCTTGCGCCGCTAATTCTGCTTTATTCTTAGCAACTTTATCTCTATGTAATTGCTCTTCAGCTTCTTGTGCTTCTGCACGCTGATCAAGGTCTTTTTTAACTTTTTCTAACTCAACTCTTTCTTCATCAGACAAAGCTTCTTCTCGCTTAACATAGGTCTTCTTTTTTGTGACCTGAACATTAATTGATTTAGAATCCTTTCCAGCACCCGCACCTTGCTTAAGTGACGTCACAGTACGACGTTTTAAAGTAACTTTTTTCGTTGCTTTATCCTCATCTTTACCATGTGATTTACGTAAATGAGCCAACAAAGTCATTTTATCATCTTCATTGATAGTATCTGTTGCAGTACGACTTGCAATACCCGCCTCTTTCATTTGCTCTAACAAACGATCAAGAGGTATACCAACCATTTCTGCTAATTCTGTTACTGATTTATCACTCATTTTTCAACCCCGTCGTTTTCATTAGCAAACCAAGGTTCGCGCGCTTTCATAATTAATTTAGCAGCCATCTCTTCATCCACTCCAGATAGCTCCAGCAAATCATCCACTGCTTGCTCAGCTAAATCTTCCATCGTAACGATTCCTATTGCAGCCATCATTTCTGCTAGCTCTTTAGTAACCCCTTCCATTGCAAGCAAATCTTCCGCAGGCTCAGCTACTTCAATTTTTTCTTCTACTGCTATCGCGCTAATTAATAGCATATCCTTAGCGCGCGATCTTAATGTATTGACTAACTCTTCATCAAAACCTTCAATCTCCAGCATTTCACTCGCTGGAACATAAGCAATCTCTTCAATTGAATTAAAACCCACCTCAACCAAGACTGTTGCAACGTCCTGATCAACATTCAGCCCTTCTACAAATGTTTGCACTAACTTGCCCAGCTCTTCCTGTGTATCTTTGCTAACTTCATTAGCATCTAATACATTCAGCTCCCAGCCCGTTAATTCCGTTGCTAAGCGAACATTTTGCCCGCCCCTGCCTATTGCTTGCGACAAACTATCACTCGATACTGCAACATCCATTATATGCTTATCTTCATCTACACCGATAGATTCAATTTCCGCAGGAGACATCGCATTAATAACAAACTGCGCATCATTACCATCCCAGAGTATGATATCAACCCGCTCACCATTCAATTCATTTGAAATAGTTTGCACTCTAGACCCTCGCATACCAACACAAGCACCCACTGGGTCAATTCGCATGTCATTACTTTTAACTGCAATTTTTGCTCTAGAACCTGGATCCCTTGCTGCGCCCAATATATCTATTAAGCCTTCTGCTACCTCAGGTACTTCCAAGTTAAATAGCGCTACTAATAATTCCGGTGCCGTTCGACTAACAAACAACTGAGGTCCGCGTGACTCGCTACGAACTTCTTTTAAATAACCTCTAATTCTATCACCAACACGCACCGCTTCTCTTGGAATCATTTGATCACGTGGAATATAGGCATCTGCATTCCCGCCTAAATCCATATAAACACTTCCTTTTTCGATACGCTTAATAACACCAGTAACCAGCTCACCGACTCTATCCTGATAAGCGTCAGCAACTTTTTTACGTTCTGCTTCACGCACCTTATGAATAATAACCTGCTTCGCCGTTTGCGCTGAAATACGACCAAATTCAACAGACTCTACTTCTTCTTCAATATATTCATCGACTTCAATCTCAGGATCATCAAGCTGCGCAACCTCTAGAGAAATCTGAGTCGTAGGAAACTCCAAGCCATTCACACCTTCGGCATTGGTATCTACAATTTGCCAGCGTCTATAGGTTATATAGTTACCCGTAATTCTATCAATCTTAACTCTCGCTTTAATTGGGAATGCGTAACGTGCAATTGTCGCACTTTCTAATGCAGACTCCATTGCCTCAAATATAATACTTTTCTCAATATCTCTTTCATTAGAAAATACATCTACAACTAACAAAATTTCTTTATTTGACATTTAGCTTTCCCTTAAATTGAAAAGTCGGGCTCTAATCGAGCTTTTGACATTGCCTGAAATGAGACTTTATAAACTTGATCATCCTGCCGAAGATAAACATCATCACCTTCAACTTTTTCAATCATTCCTTTTATATTTCGCCTTCCATCTACTGGCTTAAATAAATTAACCTGCGCAGTTTGCCCTATAAACCGTTCAAACTGCTCTATTTTAAATAAGGGTCTATCCACACCAGGCGAAGAAACCTCTAAATTATATTCCCCTGAGATCGGATCCTCGACATCAAGCACACCGCTTATTTGATGACTTACTTTCGTACAATCTTCCATTTGCACGCCATCTTCCTTATCGATATAAATACGTAAAAATCCATTTTTAGGGTGGGAACTATGTTCTATTCCCACACACTCGTACCCCAACCCTTCTACAACGGGCTCGATTAATTTAAGTAAATGCTCAGGTGCTTGCTTCATACAATCTCACTTTCTTACACACATAAAAAAAGAGGCAAAAGCCTCTTCCATTTAAATCCTTTATTCTGCGTCTAGATTTTCTAAACGCTAGAAACATAAAAACCCCAAAAAGGGGCCTTTAATATATCTGGTAGCGGGGGCAGGATTTGAACCTACGACCTTCGGGTTATGAGCCCGACGAGCTACCAAACTGCTCCACCCCGCGATTGATTTGACTAATTATACTGATTTCCCCTGATCACGCAAGCCCTTATTTCATTTTAATTCAAATAAACCAAAATACCGGCCGCAATAAAACCCGCAACTATATCATCCAGCATAATACCCACACCACCTGACACCTTTTGATCTATCCATTTTATAGGCCAAGGCTTGACGATATCAAACACACGAAACAACAAAAAACCCAACACAACATTTTGCCATGAAAAGGCAACAAACCACATAGTGACTAAATATCCTGCTATTTCATCCCAAACGATACCTCCAAAATCATGCTCACCTAATTTTTCAGCCGCCTTCCCACAAATATAAATACCTATGATTGAACACAGAATCGTTACTATTGAATAAATTAGAGTATTAGCCTGTACCAGTGCTAAATAAATAGGTACGGCCATTAAAGTACCAAATGTCCCGGGTGCTTTTTTAGCCAAGCCCGATCCAAAACCAAATGCCGTACACAAGATAGGATCCAGTAAGATTTCACGTGCAGTTAACTGATTACGCCCTATTTTTCTCATTCATTACCTCTTTTAAAGTGATCAAAACCTTGCTCTGCAAAATCCACTACTCGACCCAACCTATTTAAGCGCAAACCTTTACAGCTTTCTATTACCCCAACACAGGTATATTGCAACGCAAGCTGAGTGAGTTTTTCAGGCGGAACGGTAAAGCACAACTCATAATCTTCACCAGCAACAAGCGGCATCATCCAGTCATTACTTTGCTTAATATAAGTAACAACATCAGCTGATAAAGGCAAATCATCGTAATTTAATGTAGCCCCAACATTACTTGCCTCAAGCACATGCCCTAAATCTGCCGCCAGGCCATCTGATATATCTACACAGGCATGCGCAATTTGCGCCAACCCCAAGCCTTCATTAATTCTGGGCTCAGGCCTATTAAACTGCTTGAGGATATTTGTAGGTTCACTCACAGAATAACCTTGCTTAAACTTCAACCCCAAACCCGCATCACCTAGGTTACCTGTCACACAAATCAAATCACCCGCCTTTGCATCACAACGCTTAAGCGCCTCACCTGACCTCACCAACCCCATCGCTTGCACAGTTAACGTTAATGGCCCTGCCGTTGTATCCCCCCCAACCAAATCAACACCATACACATCCGCCAAAGAAAACAAGCCCTTAGAAAAACTACGCAACCATGTTTCATCCACGCTAGGCAAGGTTAACGCTAGCGTAACGGCTACCGGCTTTGCCCCCATACTTGCCAAATCACTTAAGTTAACTGCTAATAATTTATGCCCTAAGTCCTCAGGATTTACATCGCTAAAAAAATGAACATTTTCAACCATAGTATCGGCTGTAACGGCCAGCTGGTACCCTTCCGGAACCGAAAGTAAGGCACAATCATCACCTACTGATAATTGAGTCTGCTTATTTTTAGCTGGACGCGTAAAAAATTGCTTAATTAAAGAAAATTCAGAAACAGCCATATTTAATAATTAGGATCTAAGCCACAGGGACTGCATAAATAAATTTATAAACCGCAATGGCAAGTACGATTAGCACAACAACTGACCAGCCAATAATATCCATATAGTGACGCAATTTAGCCTCAAACTTTTCCCCACCCCAGCTCAATAAACCAGCCACAAGAAAAAAACGTAAGCCACGCCCTACAAAAGAAGCCAATATAAAAGGCAAAAACAGCATAGACAATGCGCCCGCCGCAATAGTAAATACCTTATAAGGTATCGGTGAAAAGCCCGCAATAAAAATAGCCCAAAAACCCCAGCTTTCAAACCATTGTTCGGCCATTTGGTATTTAGTCCAGTAATGCGAGCCTTCTAACCACGGCTGAATCATATCAAAGGCAAAAAAACCGATCGCATAACCCAGCATTCCACCTAAAACAGAAGCAATCGTAGTTAACAAAGCCAGTCGCCAGGCCTTTTTCTGATCAGCAAGTACCATAGGTGCAAGCATGACATCTGGCGGAATAGGAAAAAAAGAAGATTCAGCAAAGCTCAAAATTGCCAAATATTTTTCTGCATGCGCATGCTTAGACCAAGCAATAACTGTATCGTAAAGTTTTTTAAACATATCAATAATTTTTAAGTAGGGTAAGAACTAATTAACGCCCGCTAAAAATGGAACAAAGCTGACGGTTTCTAAATTTTCTATATCGTATCCCGACGCTGTGCGGGTTACTCGTTTAAGTATCTGCTCGGTACGACTCACACCAATAGGAATCAGCATCGTGCCGCCAACTGCCAATTGCTGAAGCAAGCTTTCCGGTATATCAGGCGGTGCCGCTGCCACTAAAATACCATCAAATAAACCTTTCTCCTGCCAACCCCATGCACCATCACTATGCAAAAAACTAATATTATTAATCTGCAAGTTGGTTAATAAATCTTTAGCATGCTGATACAAGGGTTGAATTCGTTCTACCGAATAAACATGCCCTACTATTTGCGCTAAAACAGCTGCCTGATACCCACAGCCTGTACCAATTTCTAAAACTTTTTTTAATGGCTTTTTCTTAGCCACTAATAATTCCGTCATCTTGGCGACGATATATGGCTGTGAAATTGTCTGCCCATGACCAATAGGTAGCGCCGTATCTTCATAAGAACGACTCGCTAATGCATCATCAACAAACAGGTGCCGAGGAACATTGCGCATTGCATCTAAAATATCCTTATCCTGAATTCCCTGATCGACTAGGCGACGTATCATTCGTTCTCGCGTTCTTCGCGACGTCATGCCTATTCCTTCTGTATGCAACACCGTCATTCAGCCATCCACTCCTTGATCGCATCCAATGCTTCATAGCGCGTTAAATCAAATTGCAAAGGCGTTATAGAAACAAAACCTTGGCTAATCGCATAAAAATCCGTTCCAACTCCGGCATCTTGCTCTTTTCCCGGCGGTCCAACCCAATAAATAGTTCGCCCTCTCGGATCCTCACTCTTTATCACAGGCTCAGCTTTATGGCGCTGCCCTAAACGTGTTGTTTGCAACCCTTTAATCTCTTCCCAAGGTAAATCTGGCACATTTATGTTGAGCAAAATATTTTTAGCTAATGGTTTATCAATTAATCGTTGTAAAATAATTTGCGCGACTTTCACGCCGCTGGCAAAGTGTGCTGGCTGACTACTTGTCATAGAAATAGCAATCGCAGGCAAACCTAAAAAGCGCCCTTCCGTTGCAGCCGCAACCGTACCTGAATATAAAACATCATCACCTAAATTAGCGCCATGATTAATACCTGCAAAAACCATATCAGGCTCATCGTCTAATAAGCCTGTAATCGCTAAATGCACGCAATCCGTTGGCGTACCATCTACTTTCACAAATCCATTTTCCACAGTTTCTGCACGCAAAGGCATTTCCAAGGTGAGTGAATTACTTGCAGCACTACGATTTTTATCAGGCGCAACAACTGAAATATCAGCCATCTCTTTTAGCCCATCAGCCAAGCTAATTAAACCTTCTGCCAAATAGCCGTCATCATTACTCAATAGAATATGCATTATTTTATTTAATTCTAAAAATCAGATATATTAGCATTAATCCTTTAAAAAACTGCTAACGTGATACAAAAATTGCTTAAAAAAGACGATCAAAAATTATTTATGGACGCCGTAGGGGATGTCACTCCCATAAAGTCTAATAAATATAACCCCACTCCAGCAAAACCAAAACCGTACCCCAAGGAAAAACCTCAGCTCGAGAGCGATAAATTTACTTTAATGCAAACGGGTTCAATTCAAGCCTTAGAAGCCGAAGATACCCTAAGCTTTACCGCCCCAGGTTTACAAAAAAATGTGCTAAAAAAATTACGTAAAGGTTATTACGGACTGGATGCTGAATTAGACTTACATGGATTAACTAGCCAACAAGCAAAGCATGAACTGAATAAATTTTTACATTATTGCGAACAAGATGGCTGCCGTAGTATTCGCATTATTCATGGCAAAGGTTACCGCTCTGAAAATAACTTGCCTGTCTTAAAAAACGATATCAACCTGTGGTTAAGGCAACACCAAGAAGTTCAAGCATTTTGCTCTACCGCGCAAAAAGATGGCGGCACTGGCGCTGTTATTGTACTTTTACGCCTGTCCAGCAAATACACCAATCAAGACGACTCCGAGTAGTAACCTATAAATAACAAAAGGGAACATGCCAATTTTATTCAGTAATTTCAAAAACCAAGCAATACTCAAATACGCAACGACTGCCGAGATTAGCGCGCCAATCAGCATAAAATCCCACATAACAACAATATCCGATTGATATAGTTCCAGTACTTTTAAGCTACCCGCCAGCGCAATCACAGGAATCGACAATAAAAAAGAAAACATTGCCGCCTGCTCACGCTTTAAACCTAATAATAAGCCTGCTGTAATGGTAATTCCTGAACGTGAAGTCCCTGGAATTAATGCAAGCGCTTGTAATAGCCCCACCATAATCGCATCCCCTAAGGTCACTTTATGTCGCTGTTCATGCGCGCGCTTTTCAGCCCACCATAACAATAATGCAAAAACAATCGTTGCCGCAGCAATCACCAAAGGAGATCGCAATGCTGTTTGCATTTCATCCGTTAAAGCAAGCCCCACTAAACCAACAGGAATCGTCCCAAAACCTACATACCAGGCTAATTTTGCATCGTCAGAAAATCCCTTACCAACAACAGAACCGCCCCAAGCCTTAAGAATTTTACGTAAAATTTTACGATAAAAAATGACCACGGCAGTGAGTGTCCCCACATGTACCGCCACATCAAATGCCAAGCCCTGATCTTCCCAGCCCACTAACACAGGCAATAAAATCAGGTGTGCTGAACTTGAAATAGGTAAAAATTCAGTTAAGCCTTGTAAAATTGCTAATGCAATCGCTTGAAAAATATCCATCAATAAAATACCTTGGTGCAATAAAATATTAGTAACTAAATGCAGGAAGAATAAACAATGCTAATATAGCCACTCTATATTAACCTTAAACCTTCAAGCTATGAATACAAAATCCTTATCTTTAAGCACACTCTTGCTATCAAGCATACTCATCAGCGCTTGCACATCAGTCCCAGAAAAAAACAATACGGAAACAACGGTTAAAGTAAATGACTACCCTACTCGCGATCGCATTGAATTTGTATTTAACTGCATTGCCAAACATGGCGGAAAAAATGACTATGTTTCGCAATATGCTTGTGGCTGTAAAATCGATAAAATTGCTGAACAACTTAGCTTTGCTGAATTTGAAGCGGCCACTACTTTCTCTATGTTACGCAGCACACCGGGTGAAAATGGCGCAACCTTCCGCGACCCAGAACATGCCAAAACATTACGTAAACGCCTAAAAGAAGCCAATGCTTACGCAGAAAAAATGTGTTTTGTTAATTAAGTTTCTTTTAAAGCAGTAGAGTCAACACTCTACTGCTTTAGTAGCGCCTTTACCGGTGCAAAAGATTTTCTATGTAACGCTGTTATCCCTAAATCCTGTATTTTTTCTTTATGTAATTTAGTCGGATAACCTTTATGTTTGGCAAAATCATAGCCTGGGTACAAAGCATCCAAAATCAACATTTCTTGATCTCTATACACTTTTGCTAAAATAGAGGCCGCAGAAATTTCGGGAACCAATAAATCCCCTTGAATAATCGTCTCTCCAGGGCAGCTCAAATTGGGATATTGATTACCGTCCACTTTTAGCCAGTTTGCTTGCACACCTAAAGCTTCAACTGCTCGCTGCATTGCCAATAAAGAGGCTTGTAAAATATTAATCGAATCTATTTCACTCGGCTCGGCTCTTGCAATCGCCCAAGCTTTAGCCTTGAGTTTAATTTCATCCGCCAATAACTCTCTTTTTTTAGCACTGATTTTTTTGGAGTCTGTTAAGCCTATAATCGGCTGGTCACTATCTAAAATAACAGCCGCCGCAACAACCGAGCCGACAAGGCAACCACGCCCCACCTCATCAACACCCGCAACAATTCTGAGCTCGTGCTTCGTACTGATAATACTTATCGTAAAATTCCTCGCGTTACATTACGCAAAAAATTAACCATCTTAGAAATTTCATCGCAATCACCGGCAAAATCTTCCATTTCCTCGATTGCATCTTCCATTCTCAAGTTATTTTTATATAAAATCTTATACGCTTTACGCACTAATCGCGTTGCTTCTTGAGAACTACCTGCGCGTTCCATTCCTACTGAATTAATGCCATGCGGCCCTGTCGGACGCCCACCAACCATCACATAAGGGGGTACATCTTGAGTAATAGCACTGCCCATTGCAGCAAAACTAAAGGTACCTATCTGGGTAAATTGATGCACTAAAGTAAAGCCACCTAAAATCGCATTATCACAAAGGTGAACATGCCCCGCTAATGAGGCACCATTAGCCATAATGACTTTATTTCCGATAATACAATCATGCGCAACATGCGTATAAGCCATGAATAAATTATCACTTCCTATTTTTGTTACGCCCTTATCTTGCAGCGTACCTCGGTGCATTGATGAAAATTCACGAATAACATTGCGGTCACCAATGATTAGTCGTGTTTCTTCATCCGCATATTTTTTATCCTGCGGATCTTCACCTATCGAAGAAAATTGATAGATATGATTGTCTTTACCAACACTCACCGGCCCTTTCATAACAACATGAGGACCAATAACCGTTCCCGAATCGATTGTTACATCTGCGCCTATAACTGAAAAAGGCCCAATAACAACATCGTCAGCTATCTCTGCATTCGCATCAACAACTGCAAGCCGATCAATCAAGCTTATCGGCAACTGCTGCACAACGGATATTTGCACTTGCAACAAATTGACCATCGACAGTTGCTGTACAGTTAAACGACCAGATATTGCGCCTACTTCTTTCAAAAACAGCTTCTAACATCATTTGATCACCTGGAACAACAGGACGCTTAAACTTTGCTTTATCAATCCCTGTTAAAAAATAAGTCATTCCATGACCTAGCTCATCTGGCGATGTTTCTGAAGCGAGTAAACCCGTTGCTTGTGCCAGTGCTTCTAAAATCAAAACACCTGGAAAAATTGCCATGTGTGGAAAATGTCCTTGAAAAATAGGTTCATTATAAGTTACATTTTTGACACCCAGCAGCCGTACACCTGGCTCACACTCTACAACTTTGTCTATTAATAAAAAAGGATACCTATGCGGTAAGAATTCCTGAATTGCTTTTATATCAAGTAATGTTTCCAATGTACCAACCTTTTATTTTAAATTTATAAATTTACTACGGCAAATCAATGTTTATTAAGGAATAAGCGCTAACTTTTCTTGAACTTTATTTGTTACATCAACTTTCTCACTCGCATGAATAACACCTTCAGTAAGCAACAAATCATATTTACCTTCTACAGCTAAAGCGCTAACCGCTTCTCTTATTCTATTTTGCATTTTACCGAGCTCTTCATTACGACGAAGACCTAAATCTTCCTTAAACTCCTGTTGTGCACGTTGTGCTTCACGTCTTTTAGAAATAATATCACGTTCTAAATCACGCTTTTCTGTTTCGGACATCGTAATGCCATTTTTACTTAATTTTTCTTCTAACTTTCTAATTGCCTTTCCTAAAGCAACTATTTGTTTTTCTTTCGGTGCAAACTCTTTTTCCATGCGTTTTTTTGCTGCCGCTGCTTGCGGAGAGTTAGCCATTAATAAAGGTATATTAACAACACCAATTTTTACTTCTGCCAGTGCAGCTTGGCTTATCATAAGTAGACCGAGTAAAAACATCATTTTTTTAAGCATTGTTTATTCCTTTTCTTTGTAATTACATAAATCATATACATCAATTTTAACCGTTGCATTATACTGCAATCACTAGCAAAACATGAATGCATTTTATTTGTTCAGCGAGGTAACACCTAAAATTGCGAACCAAAACTGAATTGAAACTCTTGAGTTTCATCATCTTCATCAGCATTCAAGGGATAACCATAACTGACTTGTAAAGCACCAAAAGGTGACATCCATTGCGCTGCTACCCCGGTAGAGTACTTAAATTCAGAGCCATCAAATTTAGGCTGAACTTTTTGACCATTCGCATCATAATAAACTCCTTGAATAGTTCCTATATCAAAAAATAGACTTAAGCGGACTGAATCAACATCTTTCATAAAGGGAATAGGGAACATTAGTTCAGCATTTCCCAGAACTTTTATATTACCACCATAAGGCCTCGCCTCACTGCCATTAACATTACTGTTTGGACAGCCTCCATCTTGCCCTAAGCCATTACAGTTATCTTTTGGGCCTAAAGTATTATCACGAAAACCCCTAACTGAATTGACCCCACCACCAAAGTAGTTTTCAAAGAACGGTAAGTCATCTGTTCCGCCATAGCCATCACCATATGCAGCAGACGCCATAACTTTAAGTGTTAAATCTCTTGCAAGAGGAAAGTAATGACGATCTTTGATGCTAACCTTATAATACTTCACATCACTACCCGGCACGGCAACAACCGCCGAAATTCGTTGTTGACTTCCTTCTGTTGAAAAAACTGGCTTATCTAAAGTATCTCTTACCCAACCGAGTGATATTGGCAAAGTTAAAAATGCTTCACCATTCCTAGCAATCCAGTCATCTAGCTCTGGCGGGGAAAAGTCACCTCTTTTCACTGTTGTATGTTTTACATCAAAACCTAAGCTCAAGCGCTGATTTTCATTAATGGGGAATCCAAAGTTAACACCCCCACTAATCACATCGGTTAAATAATTTGATAAATTCGCTTCTTGCGCATCCGTTGATCTATATAAAGCATGATACCCAACACTCACACCATCACGCGTAAAATAAGGATTAGTAAAACCCACGCTATACATAGTTGAAACATCACTTTTATTAAAGCTGAGGCTAACGCGTTTCCCCGAGCCAAACATATTATCTTGCGTCACACTGGCATTATAAATAATCCCCTGAGTTTGTGAGTAACCCAGCCCTGCCGATAAATTACCTGATGATTTTTCAGACACGGAATACACTAAATCCATCTGGTCACGTGTGCCAGGCACTGTCGGTGTTTCTATACCGGTATTTTCAAAATAGCCCAAACGATTTAACCGCGCTTTAGAGCGCTCTATAGCAACAGACGAAGCCCAAGCATTTTCCATTTGACGCATTTCTCTGCGTAAAACTTGATCTCGCGTAGTGGTATTGCCTTGTAACTCTATACGCCTAACATAAACACGACTTGCTGGATCAATAAAGAAAGTCATATCAACTGTTTTAGTGTCATTATGAATATCAGGTACCATATTCACATTAGCAAAGGCATAGCCTTCTTCCCCCAAACGCTCCGAGATTGCTTTTGAGCTTAAGCTCGCATTTTTTCGTGAAAATGTTTCACCTGGTCCCACTTGCAATAATTCAATCAGTTCCTCCGGCGGTACAACAAGCTGGCCACTTAATTTAACTTTTGCTAAGGTAAATCGCTCACCTTCTTCCACATTAATCGTAATATAAATACTTTTTTTATCGGGTGTTATCGACACCTGAGTAGAGTTAATTAAAAAATTAATATACCCCCGATCTAAATAATAAGAGCGTAAGCGTTCCAAATCAGCGGTTAATTTTTGCTTAGAATATTGATCATCTTTAGTATAAAAAGAAAACGTTGAAGTGACACTCGACTCAAACTCATCAAGTAAATCATCTTCCGAAAAAACTGAACTACCAATGATATTAACCGATTTAATTTTAGCAACGGCTCCTTCAGAAATATTAATACTCACTTTTACGCGATTTCTTTCTAAATCAATCACTTTAGTATCAATCTTTAAACCATACTTTCCATGACTAAAGTACTGGCGGCTCAACTCTTGCTCAACTTTATCTAATACCTGGCGATTAAATACACTACCTTCTGACAGACCGATGCTTTTCAAAGCTTTCATTAAATCGTCAGTACTTAAATCATCATTCCCTTCGATTTCAATTTTAGAAATTGAAGGTCGCTCTTTTACAATAATTAATAAGGTGTTTCCGTCACGCTGCAAATTAATGTCTTTAAAGAAACCGGTATTAAATAAAGCTCTAATCGCAGGTGCTACCTTTTTTTGCTGTAGCGTATCGCCCACATTAACCGGTAGATAATTAAAAACCGTCCCAATTGAAATACGTTGTAATCCGACGACTTGTATATCTTTTACAACAAATTCTTTCTGCTCACCGTAAACGGTCGTCGAGATAAAAATAAGCAATGAAAAGAAGCTAAGTAAAAATTTAAATTTCATATAAGTTCTAAATTAAAAAACCGCTAAACTACCGTTTTAGCTAAAGTTATTTAAGCCCAACACAAGGCTTAAACTAATAAATATTGTTATGCATTTTCAATAGAAAACGCTAAAACATCTGCTATCTTATTTTGGTCAGATAACACCATCAACAAACGATCTAAACCGATTGCCAGTCCTGAACAATCAGGCAAACCACTGTTTAAAGCCGCTAAAAATCGCGCATCCTTATTAACTGCGGTTGATTTATTTTGTTTTCTCAATTCAATTTCGCGTTCAAAACGCTTTTCTTGTTCCACGACATCCGTCAACTCAAAATATCCATTGCCCATTTCGATACCATTAACAAACACCTCAACACGCTCAGAAAGTAGCTCATTATCTTTATTTAAGCGCGCCAAAGAAGGCAAGCAAGCGGGGTAATTATAAATCATACACACCCCCTTTTTACCCAATTCATTTTGCACGCATAAGCTAAACAAAAAATCTAGCCACAAACTAGGGTCTTCTCCGCAGAGTTGATGCGCATCAGAACAGTTAAATTCCTCTGCGACTGCTTGGTACGCAGGCAATGAAAATTGCAAAGGATTTAAACCTGTGTATTTTTGAAAAATATCCACATAAGCACATCGCTCTACAGACCCGTTAAAACGAGTATCTCGCAATAAAGGGCACAATAAATTTTCCACATCATCCATTAAATCCGACAAATCAAAACCCACTCGATACCATTCAAGTATCGTGAATTCAGGATTATGATAGCGCCCCGCTTCACCTCGCCGAAAAGATTTTGTTATTTGATAGCACGACCCCATTCCCGCAGCCAACAAGCGCTTCATAGAAAACTCTGGCGACGTTTGCAAATAATAGGATTTTGCTGCGAAATCTGTGCTAAAAAAATCTAAATAGGGATCTGTGCCTATGCTTTGACACAATATCGGTGTTTCAACTTCTAGTACTTCTTGTTCATAAAAATACGCACGAATTGTACGTAAAACAGCAGCCCTTAATTGTAATAATTCCAAACTACAACTAGGCTGCCAATCGGCTATCACTATGACTTAGCCCTTGAGACGTACTCAGCTGTGCGTGTATCAATTTTTAATAACTCGCCAATCTGCACAAATAATGGCACACGAATTACCGCGCCTGTTTCCATTGTTGCGGGCTTTCCGCCGCCGCCTGAGGTATCACCTTTTAAACCAGGATCTGTTTCTGCTACCGTTAATTCAACAAAATTAGGCGGTGTTACACTGATGGGCGCATTATTCCATAAAGTAAGAATGCACATATCCTGATCTTTTAACCATAATTTTGAATCAGCAACGGCAGATTCATCCGCTTGATACTGCTCAAAACTTTCAGGATCCATAAAATGATAAAACTCACCATCACTGTATAAATACTGCATATCTAAATCGATAACATCAGCCGCTTCTACGGACTCGCCTGACTTAAACGTACGCTCAATCACGCGGCCATTTTTTAAATTTCTAATTTTAACGCGATTAAAGGCTTGGCCTTTGCCGGGTTTTACAAATTCATTTTCAATGATGGCGCAAGGATCTGAATCCATCATTATCTTCATACCGGCTTTAAATTCACTTGTACTATAATTTGCCATTTTTCCCTCTATTGCCATTCTTAAAATTAAAAACTTTGCTATTATAGCCTGACTCAAGATAGATGTATTGCCACAAGCACATTTATACTCATTGCAACGCCCCAATACCCCCGCTTAAGTTATGAATTCAACTCCCAGCTCATGGCAACAAGAGCTTAGACTAGCCTTTACTAGTCCTGCAGACTTACTTAACTATTTAAACCTTAGCAATGACTTAAGCGACTCCCAAGCTGAAAGTATTTTTTCTCTGCGTGTCCCACTGGCTTATGCAAAAAATATGGAAAAAGCGAATCGGCATGACCCGCTATTACTCCAAGTATTGCCACTTGCAGAGGAACTTAATAACCCAGTCGATTACTTAGATGATCCCGTCGGCGACCTATCTGCCTTAAAGGACAACGGTTTAATTCATAAATATCAGGACCGTGTTTTATTTATTACCACTGGCGCGTGCGCCATTAACTGTCGTTTTTGCTTTAGGCGCAATTTTCCCTATGGTGATAGCCAACTAAACAGCCAAAATGAAGTCTTAGCTTTCGAATATATAGCGGATAACCCGCAGATTAACGAAGTTATTTTTAGTGGTGGAGACCCACTTTTGTTGAGTGATCAACGGATTCAACACTTATTACAAAAACTAGCTAACATTTCACATATAAAACGTGTTCGCTTTCACACCCGATTACCCATTGTTTTACCTTCACGAATCACCAGAGAACTAATAAATATATTACAAAATACGCCCTTAGCAATCATTATCGTAACTCACTGCAACCATGCTAACGAACTAAGTGTTGATGTTAACAACGCGTGTTTAAAATTAAAGCAAAGCAACATCACCCTACTTAACCAAAGTGTTTTATTAAAAAATATTAATGATAACATTACCGCTCTAAGCCAACTTAGCGAACAGTTATTTTCCTGCGGTATTTTGCCTTATTATTTACATAGCCTTGATAAAGCCAAAGGCACATCTCATTTTGATGTTGACCAAAAAAAGGCTATACAACTACATCAGTTACTGCAAAAAAGGCTTTCTGGTTATTTGGTACCTAAACTAGTAAAAGAAGAACCGGGGAAAGCCTCTAAAACCTTATTATTTTAAACAAGCAAAAACTATAATAAGCCCTGACTACAAATAGTAAGTATTATCAAATTGCGCAGACCTTACGATAGGGAGATTTTCTTCGCCCAAGATAATACCGTTTGAACCAACAAAAATAATATGATCATCAGATGAAGGCCTGTCCCAACCATGCCAATTAGCAGACTCCTCTCTTGGAATATTCAATTCTGCCCTCCCTGAATCAACTTGGAAGGTGCAGAAAATTCATTTCCCATCACTCCCGAATGTTTTTAGCGGGAGTGACGGTTGAAAAAATTGCATCTTCAAGTGTGATGGGTATACAGCTAAAGATTGATATTAATTATTATGTCTAATAAAGTGCCATCGTTTCATCACAGGACTTTGCCCACGCATCAATACCCCCCGTTAAATTCAGGCAAGCAATGCCCTGCTGATCTAAAAAATAAGCGACTTGCGCACTACGCATGCCATGGTGACAAATAACCACTGTCTGCTTATCCCTGTCCAGCTCAGCTAACCGATCTACGATTTGGTTCATCGGGATATGCGTGCTGCCTGCTATCTTTGCAATCTCATATTCAAAAAGCTCACGCACATCCAGTAAAAAATAATCTTCATTTTTTTCGGAAAGTAGTTGCTGTAAATAAATAGGTGAAATTTCTTGTACGGCCATAATGTCTTATAAATTAATTAAATATTGCTCTAAACGCTGTATTGCCTCAGCAATACGCTCCCTTGTTGTGGTGTATGAAAAACGAATATATTTATCACTTTCATTACAGCCAAAATCTTTTCCCGGTGTGACTGCCACACCCTGTTCTTCTAATAATTGCTGTGCAAATTGCTGGCTATCTTGCGTAAAGGCACTACAGTCTGCGTAGATATAAAATGCGCCCGCAGGTTTAACCGGAATTTTAAAACCCAAACGAATGAGTTCCGCATATAAAAAATCACGTTTTTGCGCAAAGCCTTGTCGTCTTATTTCCAACTCCTGCAAAGTTTCCTCTTCAAAGGCAGCCAGCGCCGCATATTGTGAATGACTTGCCGTAGAAATAAAAATATTTTGCGCTAACTTTTCTGTCGCTTCAATATACATTTCAGGTACGACCAACCAGCCCGCACGCCAACCCGTCATGCCAAAAAACTTAGAAAAACTATTAATTACAAATGCTTGATCAGTAAATTCCAGCGCACTGGCTATGCCTTCTTCATAAACTAAGCCATGATAAATTTCATCCGAAAATAACACCCCTTGCTTACTTTCAATCGCAGCAATCAGTTTCTTTAGTTCATCTCGTGCAATGATCGTTCCCGTAGGGTTAGACGGCGAAGCCACAACAGCCGCACAGCTTTTATCAGACCAATTTTGCTGTATTAATTCAGCTGATAACTGATAATCCGTTTCTGCGTAGACCGGTATTTTTTTAACCTCTCCGGCAAATAAACGAATAAAATTTTGGTTACAGGGATAACAAGGATCGGATAATAACACCTCATCCCCCGCATTAAGACTTACTCCCAACGCCAATAGAAATGCGCCAGAAGCGCCCGGTGTAATAAAGATACGCTCAGCTGGCACAAGCACTTTATAACGTTGCCAATAAAAACTCGCTATTTTCTGCCTTAATTCAAGTAAACCGGCGGCTGGCGTATATTTTACCTGCCCTTGCGCCACATACTCTATTCCCGCCTGAGTAATCAATTCTGGCGTAGGCAATGCCGGCTCTCCAATTTCCATATGAATAATGTCGCGCCCTTCTGCCTCTAATTCCTTCGCTCTACGCAATAACTCCATGACATAAAAAGGAGTAATCATTTCCATTCTGTTCGCTATTTGCATTTTTTAATCACTTATCTAGTAAAAAATTAGTCTTATTTTCGGTTTTTCTTGCTTTTAGGCGCTTATCTTGATAAAAATGCGCAGTTTTTTAAATTATCAGGAGTCAGTGGATGGCCAACAATAACCCAGTCGATAGCTCACCTTTCAATTTTACGCCTTATGCAGAAAAAAAAGGCGAAGAGTTTATGAATGAGGATCAAGAAATACACTTTAGATCCATTTTAAACACTTGGAAAGACGACTTAATGCAAGAAGTTGATCGCACTATGGGACATATGCGTGATGATGCAGCGAACTACCCTGATCCAAATGATCGCGCCTCACAAGAGTCTGAATTCAGTTTAGAATTAAGAACACGTGATAGAGAAAGAAAGTTACTTAAAAAAATCGATGAATCACTCGAGCTTATTGATTCAGGCGACTACGGTTACTGTGAAGGTTGTGGTATCGAAATTGGTGTGCGTCGCTTAGAAGCACGTCCAACTGCGGTACTTTGTATTGATTGCAAAACTTTAGACGAAAAACGCGAAAAACAAATGGGCTAATAAGCTCTGCCTACAAGGGTGTGCAATTTTATTGCCACCCTACACCTCACTACCTCCCTTTGCCTGTGTTTTCACTCGATATTCTTAAGCAGCAAGACCAGAAGCATATCTGGCATCCATATAGTGCTGTTCAAACTGACTACCCTATTTACCCTGTTGAGTCCGCTCACGGTGTCATCATAAAATTAATGGATGGGCGCGAGCTTATTGATGGCATGTCTTCCTGGTGGAGCGCGGTACATGGCTATAACCACCCCGTACTTAATCAAGCGATTACCGATCAATTGCATAATATGTCACATATTATGTTTGGTGGACTCACTCACCAACCTGCCGTTGAACTTGCAACACAATTAATAAAAATAACGCCCGAATCCTTACAGAGTGTTTTTTTTGCTGACTCCGGCTCTGTTGCCGTTGAAGTCGCTATGAAAATGGCGATTCAATACTGGCATGCCAAACAGCAGCCAGAGAAAAAGCAACTACTTACTGTTCGTAATGGTTATCATGGCGATACCTTTGGTGCGATGTCCGTAAGCGATCCTGATAACGGCATGCACAGTTTATTTGCAAACAGCATTAGCCAACAAATCTTTGCCGATGCACCCAACTGTGAATTTAATGCGCCCTGTAATGAAGAGGATATTGCCTCCTTCAAATCACAATTAGCAAAGCACCACCAACAACTCGCTGCTGTTATTTTGGAACCTATCGTACAAGGTGCTGGCGGCATGCGTTTTTATTCCGCTGATTATTTACGCCAAGTACGCGAATTATGCACAGAATTTAATGTCTTACTGATTTTAGATGAAATCGCTACCGGATTTGGCCGCACAGGCAAGCTATTTGCTTGTGAGCACGCTCAAATCAGCCCAGACATACTCTGCCTAGGAAAAGCGCTTACCGGCGGTTACATGACCTTAGCCGCGACACTAGCAAGCGAAGAAATTGCTTTGAGCATTCGCGACGGCGAGCCTGGCGTTTTTATGCACGGCCCCACCTTTATGGCCAATCCTTTAGCTTGTGCTACCGCGTTAGCTAGCTTAAAACTCTTATTAGATTCACCGTGGCAAGCTAAGGTAAAGAACATAGAGCAAAAACTGCTCACAGGCTTAAACCCTTGTAGCCAATTATCGTCGGTGAAAGAAGTCCGTGTATTAGGTGCAATTGGTGTGATTGAATTACATGAAGCAATTGATATTAAAATACTACAGCCTCAGTTTGTTGATGCCGGTGTTTGGGTAAGGCCTTTTAATAAGCTAATTTATCTGATGCCGCCGTTTATTATTTCGGATAGTGAATTAGAGATGCTCACTTCAGCAGTGGTGAGCGTGGTAAAAACGTTATAACATTCAAATCATTTGACGTAACTCGACATTAAATTGCCGCTTATTATTTTTTATAGGGTAA
>Ga0209081_1000080_pt1 | contig 49371 bp, 37 predicted proteins | sample GOMGulsemesocosm_4_FD_184636 | JGI IMG/M metagenome (GOLD analysis project Ga0209081, IMG submission 184636) | Methane-oxidizing microbial communities from mesocosms in the Gulf of Mexico - GOM15B Gulf of Mexico (SPAdes) (version 2) | ecosystem: Environmental > Aquatic > Marine > Cold seeps... | reverse complement strand
TTCATCAAATGATTTTGAGCAGTTTATTCCATGGCTTGAAGATAATCGTCAAGACTTAAGTATATTAGTGCATGCGTTAACGGGTGACAATCTGCAAGATCATACTGAGTATGCATATTGGTTAGGAAGTGAAGTAGAATTAAGTTTAGAACTATTTCGATCATAGTGAATGCTAAGCTGCGGGCTGCATACATCGAATGGTGATTGTTCTCTAATTGGGTTTGAGAAGTCCATAACAAATGCGTTTTATGCGGATTTTCAGAACATTTAGAATAAGGTGTTCATAGTTTACTTAATTGATCCGGATAAATATTTGTATATTTCAATCGACATCATTTTGTCTTTTTACTTACTATTTAGCAAAGTTCTGATCTGTTGTAACAAATGTTGAAAAGTATATGGTTTATAGATTAAATTTCGATAAATAATTTCATCCACAAATTCTTTATGGTGATCATCGGTATAGCCACTGACTAACTGGATTTTCATAGCAGGATATTTTTCTTGAACAATTGCAGCAAGCCGGTATCCATTCATATCAGGCATTATTACATCAGATAACAACATATCTATTTCTTTATTTTCAAGTATTGCTAGTGCAGACTTGGCCTCACCGACACTATATAGCTTGTAACCTTTCTCTTGAAGAATTTCTACCGTTAACTTACGAAGAGCAGTTTCATCATCAACAACCAGAATGGATTCATTACCGGTTAAATCCATGTCTTTTATCGAATGAACAATTTGATCTTCACTAATAACACTGAAATATCGTGGCAAGTACAAATGAAATTGGCTGCCAACTTCGGGTTTAGAATGAACAACGACTGCTCCCCCAGAACGTTCTACAAAGCTAAATACTTGTGATAAGCCCAGACCTGTGCCTTTTTTACCTTTTGACGAGAAAAAAGGGTCAAATATCTTTTCTTTTATCCTTTCTTCCATTCCGCAACCATTATCTAGTATGCTGAGTAAAACATAATCACCTGCAGCTAACCCAAGCTGTTCAGATTCAGCAGTAATGAGGCTAATATTATTAGTTTGAATTGTTAATTGGCGTTCTAGTTTATTATTTTCCAATGCATGCATAGCATTGATAGTAATATTTAAGATTGCATCTTCTAACTCTGTATTATCAAGCCAGACAGGCCAAATATTTTCAGCTAACTCAAGTTTTAATTTTATCTGAACAGTGAGTACTTTTTGGAGCATATCCTTTTCTTTTAATAATAACTCATTAACGTGTAATTTGGTTTCTTGTAAATGATCTACTCTTGAAAATGAAAGTAGTTTTTTGGTTAGCTTAGCTCCTCGTTCAGCAGCATGCTGTATCTGCATAAGATATTTGACTAATTTTGGAATGTCTGAGATAGAGCTTTTTAACAATTCAGTGTAACCTAATATAACTCCAAGCATATTATTGTAGTCATGGGCAATTCCTCCCGTGAGTTGACCCAAAGCATCCATTTTCTGAGATTGACGTAATATTTGTTCTGTTTTCTGTCGTTCTGTAATATCGTGACATGCAACAAATAACGCATCTTTACCCATGTGTGGCATACAGGTCAGGATGATATCCATAAGAATCTCGCTGCCATCTTTCTTAATATTCATAAAATCAAAACGATGTGAGCCATTTTTATATGCCAGACTTACCATTTCTTTTGACTTTGTCTCAGAATCTTGGCCGTCAGGTTGAAATTTAGGAGAAATTTCTGATGGGTGTAAATTTTTTAAATCATCAACTGAATCATAGCCATATAATTTTTCAGCTGCTTCATTTGCGTAGATAAATGTAGTCTGGTTCATAACAAACTGTGGAACTTTGGAGGTTTCAACAAGTATTCGGTAGCGGTTTTCTCTTTCAATGCTTTTGCCAATATTATCAATCGAAACTATCATTTGATTCGTTTGACTGGATTTTAAAGCTGATATTGTTAGGTGTGTTGCAAATTGACTTTTATCTTTTCGAATTGAAACAATAGTTTGATCAACTCCAACTTTCAGATCTGTATTCGTGGTATCACTTTCTGATATAAACAAATTATTAATGGAGGTTCCAATTAGGTCTTTATTACTGTAGCCATACAATTCAGTAACTTTTGTATTTATATAGTCAATAATTTTATCAGTATTGATTATAATAATTCCACTTGGAATACTATCTAGCAGATCTTTGGTAGTCGATGATATTTGTATTTTATTTTCTTTATCTGACACACAACACCTCTGTAGAATAATCATAGCTACTTAATAACTATGATTATTTGATTATAGTTATTACATATATTTTGTCCATTTTAGTTAATATTAGTTGATGAGGTAAATAAATCAGGTGTAGGTCGTCTTGATATTGATTTGCAGAAAGTAAAGTGGCAAGCGTCACCAACATATTAAAAAATAACAGTGAATAAAATTGAATTTATACAGTGGCGACAACCGTTAGACTACAGCTCAACTTCCACAGTTAACCAGAAAGCACGAGGTTCTTCCAGCCAGCTACTTATAGGAACCAAGCCATAGTTTATTGACTTTTGTCGTTTATTATCATCAAAATTAACAAGGTTTTGCACGTAAAGGCTAAGTTTAGTGTTGTTTAAGTAAGGCACATACCAAATCAAGGACGCATTAAGTCGTACCGAGCGTCCAAATGCCTCTTTTTCATCAATTACCTTTTGATATTCACTCAAACTTTGCAACCCATCAGAATAATTTTTTAAATCGCTAGGTGATAAAGACGTTGTATCTACATCAGCGTAGGCATTGTCATACATAGAATACAAATCATCACCATACGCTAATTTCCACATGATTCTGGCATCAAAATGCAATATTAAGTCATCTCCTAAACGGATATCTGACCATAGTTTTGTCGTGTTATCAGACCAAAATGTTAGGCTACTGCCGGTGCTGTTGAAACTTAGAAAACTTCGTTGTAGAAAGAAATCAGAAAGACTAATTTTTTGAGTTTTTGAACCGTCATCTTCCTTGGCAACAAAGTCCCAATCATTAAGTCTAAGATAGGAATGATTCATTCCAAAGGTGACATTGTTGGCTTGATAGATAAGTTCCCATTCTAAGCCACTGGATTTTTGCCTACCAACTAGCTCTGACTTATTGCCACTCCAGGCAATAATTTCTGCATCGTAAGTATAAAAAGTCAGATCTGTGTGCAGTTGTGGATTAAAAAAATGGTGGTATGAAAGTTCAAATGCTTTAATTTCTTCTGGGTCGTTTTGATTTCCTTCAAGTTCTTCTATATAAAGATCAGTCATGCTGTTCATGCGTAATGATTGTTGCCAACTCACTTTTATAGTGTTGTATTTGTCAATGTTAGCAACCAGTGCAATTCGAGGAGAAAACATGCTGGCGGTAAAATCATTTTTATCAATTCTTGCCGAAAGAAGCGCTTGAACATCTGGCAGTAAGTGATATTTTAACTCAGACATTAAAGAATAAGTGTTAACCGACCAACCATCAGTATATTCAACCACATCGGAATCTTTGATAGTACCGTTACTTCCATCACCTCGATACAATGAATTTTCAGAAATAAAATTGCGCCTACTTGAGCCTGCGCGAAATGTATTCGCCGATTCGCCCCAAGGTTTGGCTAAATAATCATGGGAGTATTCAATACCTGCGGTAAATGAATCAACTTCATTCCAACGATAAGTGAGTAATGAACGGGCAAACCATTCGTTTTCGGAATAATTTTTTGTTCTATTTAAAATGCCATTATGATTGAGACCCGTTTGTTTGGCGTTAGTGGTATAATAATTTACGGAGTCGAAGCTTAATAAACTCTTTATTTGCCATTGATTATTTATCTGGTAATTATTTTCAAGGCTAATTAAGGCCAGCTCTTCACGAAATTCGTGAGTTGCCTGCTCGCCATTTAAGTATTCCTTTTCAGTCACCGTACCAACGTTACCCGATGAACTATACTGCGTTAATAAATGCCAAGTATCATAGAGCGCCATATCAAAGGACATTTTTATTTGCGGTTTATCATCGGCATCGCTGTAAAAATTAGCCACAGTATTGCCATCTGAGCCACTGAAAGCCTCATCATCGCCTTTGAAACCATGTTCTCCATTATTAGAGAATTGATATATTTTAAGATGTTCATAGCCTTTGGTGCGCATCATGCTCATGTGAGTTCGCCATTGAACATTTTCACCTACATGGCCAACATCTAAATAAGCGCCTTTGCTTTGGTAATCTGTGTTATACACTGCTCCTAGAGTTACGCCATCATAAGTACCCGCTTTTTTGGTCACAATGTTGATAACACCCGAAATCGCACCGGGACCATGGGTTACTGAACCAGGTCCTCTGGCAACCTCTATTCTTTCTATATCCTTCATGTCCCAGTTATTCAGTGCTGAAAGTGATCCACGATAAGATTTTTGATTAATTGGTCTGCCATTGATGAGCAACAACGTAGTATAATTTCGCTCGCCAAGCCCACGAATGCGAATGTTCCCACCACTGGTCGAGTCATCGAAGAACATCAAACCCGGCACATAGATCTCAAGCATATCTCGAATATTTCTAGCGGGACTTCGAGCAATTTGTTGTTGGCTAATAATAGTGATAGTTGAAGGAGATTGATTTACGGTACTTTCGGTAAGGCCGCTAGTACTCACGGTAATCTGCGATAATTCGTCTAATGACAAATTAAATAAATTCGTCATACCTAATTCAAAGACATCATCCCTTGCAAAAGTATAAACAGATACCAGCAGGCTCAATAAAATAGTTAATGGGCGAATAAATCTAATTTTCATTATCATGATTGCTCTTCTTAATGCTAATTAAGATATATTTAACAAGTATAGGGTACTAATCAATGTACTTATCTTGTATTGCCATCAGGTCACTTTGGTGTTTAAACACTAATTCTGCTAGTTGAGGGTCAAATTTCACAGCATCCATTTCTTGAATAAAATTCATTGTTTCAGCAATTGACCAAGCAGGTTTGTAACACCGTTTATTAACAAGCGCATCAAATACATCCGCTATAGCTGCAATTCGGCCATAAATATGAATGCACTCACCTTTCAAACCTTTTGGATAACCTGAGCCATCCCAGTTTTCATGATGCTCTCCCGCTATAATAGCTCCGGCTCTTAATACAGTAAGTTCTGATGATGATAAAATATCAGCACCAATTTGTGCATGAGTCTTCATTTTTTCCCACTCTATATTAGTGAGCTTTCCCGGTTTGTTTAAGATGTGATCCGGTATGGCTATTTTTCCAATATCATGAAGAGGTGCGGCTTTATATAGTATCTCAACTTCTTTCTCGCTCATTCCAATAGCTCTGGCGAGGTATTGACAGGTTAATGAAACTCTTTTTACATGATTACTTGTTTCTTTTGAGCGGCTTTCAACAGCTTCACTCATACGATAAATCATTTCCCGTTGTGTTAGTTCTACTTCTTCAAACATTGCTTGATTATCAAATGCTACGCCAATATTAGTACCAAAAACCTCAATCAACTGGCGGTCAAGTTGATTTATCTTTTCGATACCTTCAATAAAAAATAAATTATTGCCATCTAAATGTGACTCATAAACACCAACAAAATAATTATCGCCAAAATGATGTCCACCGATATTACAGAGTGTTTCAAGTGTCTCTTCCCCAAGTTCATTGATAACATCATTTAAAGGATGGTGTAAGTATTCACTGAATCTACCTGTTGCAGCAATTATTTTACTGCTATTTTCTCCATGGGATGCTGCAATAAAGTTAACATTCGAAAAAAAAGCTCCGGCATCAATATGTGACAAGGCGCATAACTGTTGAAGTACTCCCTGAGCGAAGTCTTTAAGTGACTGGTGAGCGAAGATTTTATTGGAAGAGTTGATAACGGTTTCGAGGCCTTTTTTATTATCATATAGAGCCTTTATGTCACGGTATGCTCTAAGACAAGCGTAAGTGAGGGTAAAAAGTTTAGTGGAGGTTAATTCTGTCTTTTCTTTATAATCGTTAATATCATAATTAGCTATCACTTCTTTTTCCGGAGCTTGCCCTGGCTGGCCTGTCCTTAATACTAAACGAATATGATGATTTTTATTTACTTCACGTATCCAGCCTATAAGATCCAAACCGGCTTTATCGGTTTCCATAACGACGTCAATGATTGCCATCGCAAAAGGAATGTTACTTTGTAAAAGTTCTTTTGCTTGTTTAGCACTATCCGCTGAATGAATCTTAAGGCGTTTACCCAGTATTTCAGTATTTTTTAACGACAGTCGAGTTACCATATGAACTTCAACTTCATCATCTACAATAAGTAAGTGCCAATAATCATCTATCGATTTTTCACAAAGATCTTTTTCTTCGACAGACTCATCAGTAAAAACAAGAATATCATCATCATCATTCATTCATTTATTCACCTAAACGAGCTATTAATTAATAATAGCCTAAAACAGTATTTTTTCACGGTTGATAGTCTTGTTTCATGCAATGCCCCTCACTAAATACCAATTAAACTCAATACCATGACATCTGTAATACGTTGACCGTATTTTGGAATATTATCAAATTCAATCCCCTAGCTTCATCTGTGTATATTTTCCTTTCAATGAACTATGCTTAAAGTGGCTATTGTTGTTGTTTTGATCTAACTAAATTAAGGTTTGTGAATGAGTAATAATGAATTCCTTTCTTTTTCTGATGAAGAGAGACACCTTCCTTCCTCTTCTCAAAATGAGAAGCTCGCTAATTGGAATTTGTTAGTGGTAGATGACGATAAAGCTGTTCATGAAGTTACTCAGCTAGTGTTAAAAAATGTCACTGTTTTAAATAGGGAAGTTGAAATACATGCAGCCTACAGCGCAAAGCAAGCTAAAGAAATGATGCTTAGCAATATTACTTTTGCATTTGCGTTGATAGATGTAGTAATGGAAACCGATACCGCAGGCTTATCACTGGTAAAATGGATAAGAGATATTAGACAAGATTCCAATATTCGATTGGTATTACGTACAGGTCAGCCTGGTGAAGCTCCGGAAAAAGAGATTATTAGTCGTTATGACATCCATGATTATAAAGAAAAAAATGAATTAACTGCCAAGAAACTCTATACGCTATGTTATTCGTGTTTACGTACCTACAACGACATAATCAAAGCAAAAGAAATGAAAGAGATGCTTCGACATAATGAAAGAATGGACGCGATAGGTCAGCTATCGTCGGGCATCGTTCATGATTTCAATAACATTTTAGGCATTATTCTCGGTAATGTGGAGTTATTACTTCAAGCACCATTTCAAAATGAAAAACAAAAAAACAAAATTAACGCCATTAATAATGCGGCGCTTATGGGCAAAAATATTGTCAACAAATTACACTCATTTACCACAAATAAACATGAGCAAAAAGAACGCGTTAATATAAATGAACTGATCACCCAAATGGATGCTGTTATCGCTCAATCAACGGATAGAGATTTTCCATTAGATTATCAACTTGGCAACAATATTTGGTTAACTTATATTGTCGCAAGTGATTTTGAAAGTGCACTCTTTAATTTAGTCATTAATGCCAACGATGCAATATTGGATAATGGAAAGGTAGTAATAGAAACCAGTAATTGTGTACTCGATGACAGGTTTTGCCAGTTAAATTCAGGTGCAACCGCCGGAGAGTATATTTTGTTGACCGTAAGTGATAACGGAGAGGGTATTCCAGAGGAGGTCATTCAACATATATTTGAACCCTTTTTTACCACAAAAACTTCAGGTACAGGTTTGGGGTTAGCCCTTGTCTTTGGCTTTGTTAAGCGTTCTTTAGGTTATATAACATTGGACTCTGAATTAGGCACAGGAACAACATTTAATATCTATTTACCAAGAGTTAAAAAACCAAATGATTATAAAGACCTTTAGTGCTCTAATCATTGCTTTTTCCTGTTCGTCTTAAGTTAATTGTAGAGCAAAAGATGATATCGATTAAATAAGGCCTGTTACTTATGAACCTAGGCATGCAGATAAATCAATCAATGGTAATAAAAATAATAGTTGCTACAGCCTTATTGTTTATTACTTTTTCTGCAAACTCATCTCAACAAGATATCTCAAATAAAGTAAAATCTGCCTATGTATTTAATTTCATAAAATATATTGAATGGCCTAGTGAAAAAAATATCGCCAATTTAAATGTCGGCTTCTACGGGAACGAACAAGGGTACTGGAAGGCATTACAAGAGATGCATGGTATGAAGATAAAGAATTTTACTATTAATGTCATTAAAATCACGTCACTTGCTCAAACAGATATATTGCACATACTTATTCTTGATAAAGCAGAATCCAGCAACATTAAAACGTTTTCAAAACAGCTTAATGAACAAGCAACGCTTATTATTAGTGATAATGCTTCAGAAAAAAAACTGACCATGGTTAACTTTATTCAAACGAATAAAAATAAAATTAAATTCGAGTTGAATAGGTATCAAATGCTCAATGCTAAGTTGAGGGTATCGCCGGATATTTTAGTACTCGGTGGCTCCGAAATAGATATTGTAAATCTTCTTAATGAAATGGATGCAACGATTACTAAAAGTTTAACTGAAATCAAGCAACAATCAAAAAGATTAAAGCAATTAAAAACCAATATAACTAGCAGAGAAAAGCAGCTAACATTGCAGCAAGTAAAGATTGAACGTCAAGAAAAAAAGTTTAATTCGCAAAGCAATATACTTAAAAAACAAGATGAAGAATTAGAACAAAATAAAACTGATATCCAGTCTTTGCAAAAAAACGTTAAAAAAGCTAATCAAGAGTTGGATAGTAGTCTAATTCAACTTACTACTAATAATAATAGCTTGTTGAATTTAAAAAATAACATTAAACAAAAAGAACATTCAATCATAACGTTGGAGAGTCAGATTAATGAAAAAAAACAGTCGCTTAAAACGCTAAAAGTTCAACAAGCCACACAAAAACTAGAGATAGCTCAGCAATCAAATGTAATTCAAGCGCAGTATATTGTACTTTTTATTACTGGCATTGTTAGTATCGCTATATTACTTATTCTGATTATTATCTATAGGAGTAAGAGAATTCAGCATAAAATAAATATAGAGTTAGAAGCTAATATTGAAGCTTTAGCTGAAGCTAACCTTCGGCTAAGTAGAACCCAAGAACAATTAGTAGAATCTGAGAAAATGGCAGCACTGGGTGGTTTAGTCGCTGGTATTGCTCATGAAATAAATACGCCATTAGGTGTTAGTGTTACTGCTATTTCACATTTAGCAGAGCAAATTGATTTATTTGAAAAAGAATATAACATTGGGAAACTAAAAAAATCTTCATTAGAAAACCTGTTATTTGATGCGAAAGAATCAAGTGGTATTTTATCACGCAACCTACAAAGAGCTAGTGATCTAATTAATAACTTCAAACAAATTGCGGTTGATCAAAGTAGCGAAAGTAGACGAAAGTTTGAGTTACATTCATATATTGAGGAGCTAACTAAAAGCCTTCGTCCTCAATTTAAACAGAACAATCACAGCATTTGTGTCAGTTCAAGCAGTAAAATTAAATTAAATAACTTCCCAGGGGTAATAGCGCAAATTATAACAAACTTGATTATGAACTCTTTAAGTCATGGTTTTAAAAACCAAACTCATGGTGAGATAGTTATAACACTGGCACTTGAAAATAATGAAATAGCTATAGATTATCGAGATAATGGTATTGGTTTAACAGAAGAACAAAGAAAAAAAGTTTTTGAACCTTTTTACACAACCGCCCGTTCTACTGGAGGCTCTGGCTTAGGTATGTCTATTAGCTTTAACTTGATCACTAGTAAACTCAAAGGGAGCATTAAGTGCCTAAAGACAACCGAAGGAGCTCATTTTTTTGTTACATTCCCTCAATAAAAACGTAGTGATAGCTGGGAAATTAAGACATAAAATCTGAAATCATTGGAAAACATCACTTAACGTTATTATTTTTTTTATTGAATTTACGCTTTAAACGCTGACGATAATTAGCTTTTGCCAATTTTTGTAAATCTTCTACTTGGTCACTTTCATCGACTATTTCTCGGCCTAAGAATGTTTCAATGGCATCTTCAAGTGAAACAACACCAGCTGTTTGCCCAAAATGGTCTTCTACGATAAATATATGGTCATTTCGTTTAATAAATAAATCTAACAAATTTAATACGGGCAAACTTTCTGAAACTCTCCATATAGGAGTGGAAATATCACTCAAAGCAAGTTCTCCATGCCCTTGTCTTTCACTTTCATATAAATGTGTTTTTATAACAACACCGGTAATATTATCAATAATATTATCGTAAAGAGGAATTCGGGTAAAGTTCGCTGTTTTTTCATTAGAGATAGCTTCACTAATGGTAATATCTTTTGATAAAGCATGGACAACACTACGAGGTGTTAAAATATCTTCGGTTTTCACTTCCCTTAACTTCAAAATATTTTCTACCAATTGACTTTCTTGGTTATCTAACGTGCCGCCTTTATGACTTAGTGCTGCAACTGTAAGTAACTCTTCTCTGGTAATAACATCTGGGTTCCCATGACTAAACATTCTGGTAACCAATGAAGAGAACCAAACGAAGGGATAAACCAGTTTCACTAAGAATATAATAACGTAGGCCGATGGAATAGCTAGATTACGCCAATAAGTTGCGCCAAGTGTTTTAGGGATTATTTCTGAAAAATATAGGATAGCTAACGTTAATAAAAATGCGATTAGCGTTTCTTTTTTCTCACCAAAAATACCGATGGCTTGAGCACCAACGCCTGCAGCTCCCATAGTATGGGCAAAGGTATTGAGAATTAAAATACTTGAAATAGAATAATCAAGTTTATCCCTTACATGTGCTAACTTCTTTGCTCCCTTTTTATTTTCTTCGAGTTTTTGTGCTACAAAAGTAGGGGTAACTGATAACAATACAGCCTCTAAAATTGAACATATAAATGATACACCAATGGCAATAACGAGGTAGGTAATGAGTAAAGTCATATTGGTGCTTTGATATCCATAATGAGACAAAAAAGAAGTTTGATAGAAAAAATAAAGCTTTACTATATTACAATAAAAAAGCGTCATGTTGTTATTTTTTGTAACGCCAATATACTCAATTAACCAGCTAAGTAGATAGTTATAACAAGTTTTGCATCGGAAAATTTAATACTGGTAGTGAAAATTAAAGGGTCTATCGCTACTTTTATGTAAATAAAATAATTTATTGAACCAGACCGGTTCAGTTTTGTATTATCTTCTTATTATGAAAAACTTCAATATATTCATATATGTCTTGGTTTACGGTCTGTCTATTATAGCTTTATATTGAACAGTTTACATTTTCATTAGGGCTTATTTAAAAATACCTGAAGGCTACAACCACTGCCGTACATTTTGTATTATTCCATCAATGCGTGGTGATTTAGACTCACGCCCTGTGGATGAAGTGTTAGGAGGAACTCAACATTAAGTAAAATATGGAAAGTGTATTCTGACTAAATGTTTAGTTGTAAATATTTCCAATATTGTATATTTGCGTGAGATAAATTCTCAAATCAAGCTCTATTTGATGATAGTCCGGTAACATATGCTGGCACAGTTGATAAAACGCTTTGTTGTGTTCCTTTTCTTTCAAATGCGCTAATTCGTGTACCACAATCATTTCTAAAAACTCTTCAGGGGCTGATTTAAACACTGTGGCGATACGAATTTCATTTTTTCTCTTTAATTTACCGCCTTGCACTCTTGAAACAAAACTGTGCAAGCCAAGCGCATTATTGATCACGTGTATTTTATCATCGAACTGAACTTTACTTAGCGGAGATGACTTCTTTAAGTATTGATTTTTTAAATCCATCACGAAGGATCTTAAGGCTTTATCATTCACAATGTTGTGAGCTTGAGGATATTTTGAAAGTAAATATTTGCTCAGGGTTTTATCATCAAGCATAGATTTAATTTGATTCTGTATTTCTGAAGAATAAGAGGAAATGTAATTTAATACGGTCAATTTTGCATAATTCGTTAGGATTGTTTAACTGATTATTGTAATGATAATTTCTCTAAAATGCACCGTTATTTTCTGGTGCTATTTTTTGCTCAAAAATATATTTCTATCAGTATGTGTAGGCTAACCATCATTCGTTCCTTGTAGCACATCAGTATTTTTTAATTTGCTAAACAAAGTCGGCTAATCCAAGTGATAATTAAGTATTAATCAAATTAGATTCATAAAGAAGTTGCATAAGGAACGTAAAAAAATGCTTTAGCCTATCGATGAATAACGGGAGATGCTCCCGATAGGTTCCTCCTAAAACTATGTTAATGTTGATCTTAATTAAAGTTGTTGAAAGATAAGTGTGATAAAGAAGATGTCCTTATTAGAGATATCCAATAGTACAGCGTAAACATTAATATTTTATGTTTGGTTTGTACGCTACCTGTAAGTAATGAGAGATTATGAAAATAAAAAAATTGTCATCTTATTTACCCTTTCCAAGAGTTGACAAAGGGCTAGCATCGCATCAATTTCACCATAAAATAAAATTGTCTTTATTGTTTCTTTTTCCGTTATTAATTTCAGTCAGTGCTGCATTATTTCAAATTGATAAATTAACAACGCGTGCATCGCAACTAGCTAACTTAGACAGATTAACGAATTTCACCTTTGAAATAAGCCACTTACTTCATGATTTGCAAAAAGAACGGGGTTATACAGGGGTTTTTATCGCCAGCAAAGGCACTAAATTTTCATCAGAGCTACGTGAACAACGGCAGTTAGCAAGAATAAGTAAAAGTTATATAGACATACTACTTACACCAAAAAGATTTACTACTAACACAAAACTTGAAGATAGGTTAAAAAGCTTTAGTAAACATCTCGCTGTACTCGATAAAATTCGTCTTCAAGTTGACAACTTATCTATAGATGAAGATAAGGCCATTCAGTTTTATAGTCAACTAAACTATAAATTACTTGATGTTGTTACTGCTATTGTCCAACTAACCGTTGACAGTGAACTGACTCAGGCATTCTCCGCTTACACATTGTTTCTAAAAGGTAAAGAAAGTGTGGGTATCGAAAGGGCAAAATTCAGTATTGTTTTTGCCAGAGGATACTTCTTAGCCGATGAATATAATGATTTGGTCAAGTTAGAATTAGAACAAAACCTTTTTTTTCATGAGTTTGCTGAACATACAAGTGATGAGTTACAGCAATCCTTTGGAGAACTATTTAATAAGCATGTATTTAAGACTGTCCAGCAAATGAAAAATAGTGCATTGATGAACAACAACGCACAAATCAATGTTACTGACTGGTTTATGGCAATCACCAATAAGATTGATCAATTAGACCTATTAGGGGATAAAATATCAGCAGAACTAATTTCAAATGCTAGCCGATTAAAACTAAGCAGTGAACAAGAAAGGTTCTATTGGCTGATAACACTAATCGCTCTTTTTATTATTACTAGTGGGTTTGGTGTTTCATTAATTATTAACATTCATCGTACTGAAACCAATAGAATTAAAGAATATCAAAGTTTGTTTTCCAAAAATTCTGCAGCAATGGCTGTAGTGCATGCAAAATCACAAGATATCCTTTATGGCAATAATAGTTTTGCTGAACTGCTAGGTTATAGCCAAAAGCAATTATCTAATCTAAATATCACTGATTTTCATCGTAAAAAAGATATTGGTCACATTTTAACTATCTTTAAAAGCATGGTCGCCGGTGAAATATCAGCAACCGAAAAAATATTATTTATCCGTAATGACAACCAAGTTTTTTATGCCGATATATTCGTATTTCCAATAACCATAGATAAGCAAGAATACCTAGCTGCCCACGTAGTTGATATTACCAAAAAATTACAAGCTAAACAGCACATCCAGCAATCTGAACTAACCCTACAAATGATATTAGATAGTATAAATTCAGCTGTTGTCGTGCTTGAAGGAGAAAATACACACCCTATTTATATGAATAAAAAAGCGGTTGAAATATACCAAGATAAAGATGAAATCGAATCCATTTGGTCGTTATTTGAGCAGGGGTTTTTCTCTAACTTGAACGATGATTTTCCTAATAATTCAATCACCAGAAAGCAATATTTCAACAAATCAAAACAGCGCTGGTACCAAATAACCAGTACTATCATTGATTGGAGTGACGGTCGAATTGTTAACTTGAAAATGCTAAAAGACATTACCGAAAGCCGTGATGCTGAGCGTCGTAATAAAAATTTGCTCATTGAGAATCGTCAATTATTATGCAGAAATTATCTTTTAATAGAGCAAGAGCGCAAACATATTGCCAAAGAGTTGCATGATGAATTAGGGCAACTATTAACGGGCATAAAACTTCAGGCAGATTTTATCTCTCGACAAACATCTCTAAATAATGAAACCTTACAAATTGCGGCTCAAAGTATTGTTCAGGCCACAAGTGAGTTAATTAAATCTACTCGAGATATTACTAATAGTTTACGGCCAATCATTCTAGATCAATTAGGTGTTATTGACGCCATAAAGGAGCTAGTACAAAACTGGCGAAATTTAAATAAAAACATTCAATTTGAGCTCGACGTCGAGAATTTACCACATCATTTAAGTGACGAACTCCAAATAAGTGTCTATCGAATCGTGCAAGAAGGGATCACCAACGCCTGTAAACATGCAGACGCCCACCGCATTGAAATTACGTTGAAATTTATATCGTCATCTCACGATCAAAACCGTTTTTTATTGCAATTAAAAATTCAAGATGACGGAAAGGGGTTTGCCCATAACAGTGAGCATAATAATGGTGTGGGAATCATTAACATGCGAGAACGAACTGAAGCACTCAATGGCGTTTTTTGTTTGATCAACAGACAGAAACAAGGGGCTGAAATTTTTATAACCATACCACTTGAACCCATATTGCAGGAAGAACTATGCCATTAAAAATACTCATTGCCGATGATCATGCCATCGTACGTAGCGGTATGACACTATTATTAAACTCACAGCCTAACTTTCAAGTTATGGCAAGTGTTAAAAACGGTGAAGAACTTTTAATTGAAAGTCAGCACAATGTTGCAGACCTTATTATTACAGATTTGTCCATGCCTGGTATTTCAGGCGTTGAATTAATACGTCGCTTACTGCTCAAGTGGCCAAATATTAACATTATGGTTTTTAGCATTTATCAAAACCCTTATTTGGTTAAGCGCTTGTTTGATATGGGCGTAAAAGGCTATATCAGTAAAAATAGCGATACCGACACTATTCTAGATGGCATTGCGGCTATCATTCAGCTCGGAACCTATGTTAGCCCAGGTATATTTTTGCATACAGAGCAAGAACAGCCCCTGTCAAGTCTCACCGCTAGAGAGCTCGAAATATTTTGCTGTGTAGCCAAAGGGTTAAGCGCTAAACAATCTTCAGAAAAGCTTTTTTTATCAGAAAAAACCGTTGCCAATAACATATCAATAATTAAGAGGAAATTAAAAATCAGCAGTTCAATTGAAATGGTTCATTTAGCCATGCTTGAGGGGCTTGCTATCCCTAGCTAGATAAACTTATTAATGGAAAACTTTATTATCGCTGTTAGGAAAATTCAGCGTGGAATTTAGTGTCATAGCATAATCGTAATTAACCGGATTTATAATAAATTAACGTTTCTCAAAAAGAATAATTATCCAATCGCAAGGAATGACAACAATGATTAGAAAAATAAAAATAAGCTCAAGATTAACTTCGGGTTTTTTATTGTTAGTGCTCATACTAGCAATGTCATCTATTAGTTCAATATTTCAAATTACCGATATCACCAAGAATGCTAACAACGTTGTTGAGTTACGAATTCCCACAGCACAAGCAAGCGCTAGTGTCTTAAATGGCGTTAATCATGCCCTCGCTGCTTTAAGAGGCTGGATGCTTTTAGGTAAAGATAAATTTAAAGCTGAAAGGCAGTCAGCATGGAATACTGAAATAATCCCAGCAATAACGACATTAGATGAAATGTCTGTTAATTGGACAAACTCAAAAAATATAACCCGTTTAAAAGAAATGAAAGCCTTGTTGAAAGATTTTGAACAAGAGCAGAAAAATATCGAAGATATCGCGCAAACGTTACAAAATATCCCTTCAATTGAAATGCTCTATCAACAAGCGGTACCACAAGCATCTATCATGTCTAAAGAAATAACAACGTTAATTGATATTGAACTTGACCTTAAAGCAAACGCCGAAAGGAAAGCTTTATTGGGAATGATGGCCGATGTTCGAGGCTCTCTTGGTTTAGCGCTTGCGAATATCCGTGGCTACTTATTATCAGGAGAGCAACATTATCGACACTCTTTTGAACAATTATGGACTAAAAATCAACGCCGATTTTCAGATTTAAAAACACAACAAGCCTTACTAAATAGCGAACAAAAACGGGCGCTTAGTGCGTTTTCAGAAGCGATGGTTGTTTTTTCTCCGCTGCCTGAGCAAATGTTAAACTCCCGCGCGCAAGATAATTGGAATGTAGCTAATCATTGGTTGGCAACTAAAGCAGCCCCATTAGGATTTAAAATAAAAGTTATTTTAAATGAAATGGCCATTAATCAAAAATCGTTATTGAAAAATGATGCTAATATTTTAGTTGATAGTAGCGATAGTGCTATTTCTATTGCTTGGGTATTACTCTTTGTCGGTATCGTTGTCGCAACTAGCTTAGCCCTAATTATTATCCGAAGTATCATCCCTCCGCTTAATTTTATATCAGAAGGATTACTTGAAATAAAAGATAATAATGACTTAACGATTAGTCTTAATGACCAAGGGAGTGATGAAATTTCGGCCATGGCTGGTGCGCTAAATAATGTATTCTCTACATTCAAAACTTCTTTACATGAGGTCTCCAGTGCAAGTAATCAAATATCGGTAACTGCAGAAGAAACCTCTGTGATTTCAACTCAAATAGCAAACTCTATTCAAAGTCAAGCGGGTCAAACAGAGTTAATTGCAACCGCTATAAATGAAATGACAGCAACTACAAAGGAAGTAGCACAAAGCATATCTAATACATCTGATGCTTCTGATGAAGCTCATGAGCATGTTAGTACTGGTACAGAAATCATGCAAAAAACAATTTCTACCATTGATGATCTAGCTAAAAAAATATTGAATACTAGTGAAACGGTAAATGAACTAGAGCAAAATAGTCGTGAGATAGCTAACGTACTTGAAGTGATTAATTCAATTGCAGAACAAACAAATCTATTAGCCTTAAACGCAGCTATTGAAGCTGCAAGAGCAGGTGAACAAGGGCGTGGATTTGCGGTTGTTGCCGATGAAGTACGTGCTTTAGCTGCAAGAACACAAGAATCGACAGGGGAAATTAGCACCATTATAGATAAACTACAAAAAAGCGCTACAGTTGCTGTAACCTCTATCGTTCAAAGCCAAGAACAAGTTGATGAAGTTGTTAATCAAGCACAGTTATCTGGGGAAGTGCTTATTACTATTTCAGAAGTTATTACCAATATAAATGATATGAGCAGTCAGATAGCAACAGCATCAGAGCAACAAGGTGTTGTAGCAGAAGAAATAAATATAAATGTAGTGAATATTCATGATAAAACGCAAGAGAATGTTGATGCTGTGTCAGAATCATCGAAATCTGGCAGTGAATTGGCAGAGTTGTCTGTACAGATGCAAACACTCGTATCAAGGTTTAAAATCGCTTAGTTCTAGTGTCGAATTTCAACATGAATATAACGCAGCACTAACCTTTGCGGGTTATTGTAAGTCGGAGTACCTTGGGTAATATGATGTTTTCAATAGATTTTTAAACTCACAATACTCAAAGGTAATTCCATAGACTTTATATATTAGATTTATATGAAAAATAATAATATTTTATCTGAAATTAATGTATTCCATTCTCTTTGTGAGCAATGGACTGAGCCTATGCTAATCATTAAAGAGAATTGTTTTATTGACTGCAATCAGGCGACTGTTGATATTTTAACATTGGAAAATAAAGCCGAAATTTTTCAAACTCACCCTAGTGATATATCTCCAGAATATCAACCAGATGGTATACTTTCTTACATTAAAGCTGAGCAAATTTTTGCGCAGTGTTACGAAAAAGGAATGCATAGATTTCCATGGATGCATCAAAATAAATTAAAAGAACAATTTTGGGTTGAAGTCACTATTGTTAATATGACTCTTGGTGAATGTAAATATATCCTGTGTAGTTGGAGGGATATCAGAAATTATCAAAATTCACCTGAATTACAGCATGAGCCTATTCAAGATTGTGGTTCGAAATTTCAACAATATGAGCTTTTAAAAAAACACCAATCGAATGATAATTTTTCTTCAACAACTGAGCATACTGTTCAAAACTATAATTTATTAAATGAACACAAAAAGGCAATTGATGCTAGCGCGATTGTTTCTAAAACAGATTGTCGGGGTATTATCACCTATGTAAATGAATATTTCTGTAAAGTATCAGGTTATAGCGCCAAAGAGTTAGTGGGGCAGGCACATAACATCATAAAGCACCCGGATACATCTCAAGCTCTTTTTGAAGATTTATGGTCTGTGATTATGAAGGGGGGCGTTTGGCAGGGGGTTCTAAAGAATAAGACTAAAACTGGGCAAGCCTTTTATGTCAATACAACAGTGTGTCCAATTTTTGATGTGAATAACGAAATAAAAGAGTTTATTGCTATTCGTTATGATGTTACCGACATATATCACCAGACTCTGATTATTAAAAATCAAAATACCGACCCTATTACACAATTAGGCAATGCAACAAAGTTATTGTCAGATATAAAGAAATATAAAAAGAGAACGTTGATTTTATTTAAAATCAAAGAGTTAATGGATGTACAACAAGCTTATGGATTTTCTATCTATAATGATGCCTTACTTGTCATTGCAAGAAGATTACAACGTGGTTTATATGAAAATTTTGATATTTATCGATGGAATGATGATGTTTTTGCCATACTAATTTCAGACCCTTGTGATGGAGAGAAGGTTAAAGACTACTGTAAGAGTATTCAGCTTAAATTCGAAGATAGATTTGTAGTCACTCAAGAGAATGAATTCTTTATGTCAATAAACATTGGCATTGCGATGAACTGTCAATGTGAAGGTATTTTTAATGATGCTCAAAAAGCATTAAAAAGTAGCATAGAAAACAATTTGACAATTAGTATATATTCTGAAGAAATTGATATTCAACAACAATTATTAAATAGTATAAATTGGTCAAAAAAATTAAAGCTAGCACTTTCAGAAGGTGATATAAAAATTTTTGGTCAGGATATATATGATGCACACGGTAATGTTTATTCAACAGAAGTGCTTATGCGTTACTTTGATAAAAACACAGAAGAATACATATCTCCCTTCTTTTTTCTTGGTTATGCTGAAAAAGCGCAATTATATACTAAGCTATCAATGGAAATAATCGAAAAATCTTGTCGATACTTTTCGAGCACATCGAAAAGGTTTTCAGTCAATTTAACCATGAACGATATAAAAGATAAAACCATGTCAAATTGGATTGTTAGTGTTATAAATCAATATAATGTTGGCAACTATTTAACAATAGAACTTGTAGAATCAACAGATTATGAGATAGAAAGTGGTTATCTTTTAAACTTTTTAAAAAAGATTAAAAGCTTAGGCTGTAAAATTGCCATTGATGATTTTGGTAGTGGGTATTCAAATTTTGAATACCTAATGCGTATGCCCATTGATATTATGAAAATTGATGGAACATTGATTAAAAATATACATAAAGATCAAAAGTCATTTGAAATAGTAAAAACACTAATTCAGTTTTGTAAGGCAATGGATTTAAAAGTAGTTGTTGAATATGTTGAAAATATAGAAACCTTGTCTTTGCTTAAGTCGTTGAATGTAAATTACTTTCAAGGATACTATTTTCATAAACCTGAAATATTAAACTGAAAACTACTATCATGGATATACAATCAATCTATTCCCTAATCTAATATCATTGTCTCTTCTACATCTGGCGAAATATACAATGGTATAATTTCAAGAAAAGGTATCTTAAGTTTATTTTTGATCTTTGAAAAACGTCGTTACAGTTATTGTTTTACCTGTGTTGGAGGCAGAACTATCAATGGCTTTAATATTACACAATGTTTAAATGCTTTAATGGTAACTCAGTTTTATAGCAAATTTGTTTTAGTGAAAAGCTACTTTTTATCAAACTAATGCCTTCCATTTCTGTCATTTTATCTAAAAAGATCTGATAACTAATGAGGTCAGGCACTGCTACTCGAATAAGGTAATCGAAATCACCCGCCATTAAATAGCACTCCATAACTTCAGACAACAGGCTTATATTCTTCTCAAAAACTTCTAAGTTTTTCTTCTCCTGCCTATTTAATGTAATTTGAATAAAAACATTGACTGGTAAACCAACAGCTTTTGGATCTAACAAGGTCACTTTGCCACGAAAAAAACCTGCTTCTTCTAGTAACTTTACACGCCTTGAACAAGGTGAGGGTGATAGAGATACCTTGTCAGCCAACTCTAAATTAGAAATGCCAGCATCAAGTTGTAATGCTACTAATATCTCAATGTCAATTTTGTCAAGAGTGAATTCATGCATAGAGTGTTACGTCCTTTTTTAAATAATTACTTATTATGGGTGATAATAATCAATAAAGTCCCAAATATTGGTTTTAATATCTAATATTCTGTTGTTTTAGGTGTTATTTTGGCATGATTATTTAGTGACTGTCATGATATATTTATCTAGAACTAAATCACTTTAGTTTTCATTACCGACAGTTCTGAATCTGGCTACCTTAGTTATGCGTACATAATAATGGTTTTAAAATTGCGCTGACTGAATTAGACATCGCTTGTTTATTGGTTATGCAAGCAAAGGTCACTCAATATTATGGTTTGCTTTTATGAGCAAAAAATTAAATAAGCACGTATTAAAAGGAAAATAAATGTCTATAAAAATAAAGCCACTCAACCCCGAAAAACGTCAGTCTTGTCCTGAAGAATTTAGCTTTGGCGTGACATTTTCAGATCATATGTTTACTCAAAATTTTGAAAAAGATAAGGGTTGGCATGATGCCTTGATTAGTCCTTATCATTCTTTAATGCTGGCGCCTTCTGCAGCTGTTTTTCATTATAGTCAGGAAATATTTGAAGGCCTCAAAGCCTATCGTAATTCAGATGGAGGCATTAACTTATTTCGCCCTGAAGAGAATGTTAAACGTTTCAATCGCTCAGCTAAGCGTATGGTTATGCCTGAAGTTGACAAGAGCCTTCATCTAGAGGCAATTAAAAAATTAGTAAATCTAGATCAAAATTGGGTGCCTGATCAAGACGGTTCATCTTTATACATCCGCCCAACCATGATAGCCACTAGCCCAAAACTTGGTCTTGGTGCTAGTTCTAGTTATATACACTTTATTATTGCCGGCCCAGCTGGCAGTTATTTTAAAGAAGGGTTAAGCCCAATTTCTGTTTATGTGGCCGATGAGTATCGTCGCGCCGTTAAGGGTGGTGTTGGTGAAGCTAAAACAGGTGGTAATTATGCAGCAAGCCTTTATGCCTCTGAAGATGTAATTAAGTTAGGTTACTCTCAAGTCTTATGGTTAGACGCAGTCGAAGGTCGGTTTATAGAAGAAGTCGGTGCAATGAACATATGTTTTGTTTATGAAGGCAAACAGATAAGCACTCCTGCACTTAGCGGTAGCATATTACCAGGAATTACTCGTGATTCAATTTTAAAATTGGCTCCAACACTAGGATATGAAGTAACTGAGCAGCGTTTAGACATTGAACAAATATTAGCTGATATTGACAGTGGAAAAATAACCGAAGTTTTTGGTTGCGGTACCGCAGCAGTCATTTCACCTGTGGGTAAACTGTCTTTTAAAGGCAAAGAGTACGTTATTAATAACAATCAAACAGGAGCGGTTTCTAAGCATCTATATGATGAATTAACCGGGATTCAATACGGTACCCGTGAAGATAAATTTGGCTGGATCCAGTCGATTTAATTATAAACACATTAACTTTTCAAGCCGAGTTGTAATAATATCTGGCTTTTCGGATTGAACAGTATAGTGATCAACCCTGCAATTAAGTTATGAATAATGGGTGGAATATCGGAGATAAATTTTTATGACGGCTTATTTTTCTTTGAAATAGTCAGCGTCTTTACAATAAAGTAAAAGTGCATAGGAAAGTCTAAATTATCAAATTTAGACTTTTGATTGTTAATACCAACCTGATGGATAATCGACTATTCAGTTTGGCTAAAAACCATATTGGTGTAATCAACCATACCAATAATTTCTTTATTTTCAATGACCGGTGCAAGGTGAATACTAAAACGCTCAAATAATCGTGCGCAATACCTTACATCCATTTCAGGTAATACACACATCAATGGTTTCGCCATTATTTCATATAAATTCACACGATCCGGCGATCGATCTTTTGCGAGTACCTGTTTAGCAATATCTGCAAGCATCACTAAACCGTATTCATCTTGATCATTACGTTTATTAATAATTAACGCATTGACGTTATGTTGTTTAGCTAACTTAATTCCCTCAGCAACGGTCATCATGCCATCGGCAAACTGATAGTTGTTGGTGGTCATCGCATCTCTAACTTGCACTAATTTAGGGCTCATAACTCTTCCTCAATTTTACCTTTTAAGCGCTCTACTTGATGAGCTACGCCGACGGCATCTTCGACATTTAATTGAATGGCAATACCTTTGCCTGGATCGTCGTCAAAACCAGCTATTTTGCTAATTCTCTCTAATATTTTTCTTGATAAATGCTCTTCAACCACAAAGAGTAATACATCCCTTTGTGTTTCAAGTTGCATGCCAAAAAAAGTACGCTGGCGATTTATACCTTCACCTCTGGCATTATTTATTATGGTTGCGCCTGTAGCGCCTGCCATCCTTGCGCCTTTCATAACGCTGTCTGTTACAGCGTCGTCAACAAAGGCAACAATTAATTTGAATTGCATGTGATCACCTGTTTTATTTATCTTTGTAGGCTCTTTTAAGGAGCCTTGTTGTTTCTGTTTAAATTACGTTTTTTCTCTTTAATTTTATTTCTTTTATCTAACTTTTGTTCAGCTCGATGCGCTTTGGCTTCAGTTAGTTGTGCATAAGCCATTACTGCAATTATAGGAAATAAACTTGCGAAAGCGATTAAACCAAACCCATCAATTAGTGGGCTACGTCCTGGAATTGTACTAGCTAAACCTAAACCTAAAGCAGCAACTAATGGTACGGTTACGGTTGATGTTGTTACACCACCAGAATCATATGCCAAGGGCACAATTAATTTAGGGCAATAAAAAGTTTGAATTACCACAACAACGTAACCGGTAATAATATAGTAATGAATAGGGTGACCAGCAACAATGCGGTAACTTCCTACTGCTATACCAATAGCAACCCCAATTGCTACTGAAATTCTCAGGCTATTCGCATTAATAGCACCACCAGAGACTTCCTCCGCTTTAATAGCTACGGCAATAAGTGAAGGCTCTGCAATCGTAGTACTAAAACCGATTGCGGCGGCAAATACATAAACCCACTTATAGTCTGACCAATGAATGCTTGTTAAAACCTGTTCGCCAGCATGGATAAATTCAGGTGCCGTTAATTGTTCTGCCATCATTTTTCCTAGTGGAAATAAGGCTTTTTCCAAACCGAGCAAAAACAATGCTAAACCAATAAGTACATAAATAAAACCAAACCCTACTTGTTTGATATGAGGAATAGGTTTACGAATAACCAGAAGTTGAAAGCCCAAGATTATTGACAAAATAGGTAACACATCAACAACCGTATTTTTCAAGGTGGCTAAAAATTCAAAGAGTAAGTCCATTAACTGATCACCATACCGTAAATCATCACAAATATCATCGGTGTTAGTGATGCAAAAGCAATCAAACCAAAACCGTCAATCATCGGATTTCTACCTTTTATTGCTGATGCTAAACCAACACCTAATGCTGTCACTAAGGGAACAGTAATCGTTGATGTAGTAACGCCACCAGAATCGTATGCAATGCCTATGATCCAGCTAGGAGCGAGTAAAGTCATCAGAACAACAACAACATAACCACCCAGAATTAAATATTGTATAGGCCAACCACGAATTATTCGCAGTACACCAATAACAATGGCAAAGCCAACAGCAAATGCAACGGTAAAACGCAAACCATTGGCATAAGAAAGTTGTGATTCTAGCGTATCGCTTATGATTCCACCTGATGCGGCTACAATTGCAGCTTCTTTTGCTACGGCGATTAGAGAAGGCTCAGCCACGGTAGTGCCAAACCCTAAACAAAATGCAAAAGTTAGTAACCAACTAATGCTTCCTTTTTTAGCGAATGCTTGCGCCATCGATTCACCAATGGGAAATAAGCCCATTTCTAAACCGTAAATAAAGAAAGTTAAACCAAGAACGACTAATGCTAGGCCAACTAAAATATCTCCAATATTAGGCATGGGTTGTTGCAGAACGGCAAATTGGAAAAATGCAATAACGAGAATAATCGGTAGTAAATCTTTGCAACTACCCAATAGTGCTTTTAGAAAAACGAGAAATTGATGATTCATAAAAATAACGTAATGGAGATTACTTAATATTATAAAATAAATTAGAACAATTACTTTGATTCAACACAAGGTAATTGTTTATTTTAAATCAAAAATAACTCTTTCCCATTTATTTGATTTAAAATAGGAAAACGAGAGAATTGATCCTTGCGATATTTTCTACCGCTGTTTATTCTCTTAAGTCTTCGTCATAATATTAGAGAATAAAATGAAAGAGAATTATTTTAAAAAGTACCCGAACAAAGATGGATTTTTTAATGAATATGGTGGTGCTTTCATTCCTCCAAATTTAGAAGATGAAATGAAGAAAATTAATGATGCTTATTTTGCTATAAGTAAGTCTCATAAATTTATTTCAGAGCTGCGTGACATTCGAAAGTATTATCAAGGTCGTCCTACCCCTGTTTATCATTGTCATCGATTATCAGAGAAATATGGTGGACAAATTTATTTAAAAAGAGAAGATTTAAACCATACCGGCGCTCACAAGCTAAATCATTGTATGGGAGAAGCTCTGCTTGCTAAACATTTAGGCAAAAAGAAGTTAATTGCTGAAACAGGTGCGGGGCAACATGGTGTTGCACTGGCAACGGCTGCTGCTTATTTTGGCTTAGAGTGTGAAATTCATATGGGCGAAGTTGATATTGAAAAAGAGTACCCTAATGTATTGCGCATGAAAGTGTTAGGGGCAACTGTTATTCCAGTAGTACATGGTTTAAAAACCTTAAAAGAAGCAGTAGACAGTGCTTTTGAAGCGTACCTTAAAGATCCAATTTCAACCATTTATTGTATAGGATCAGTTGTTGGTCCTCATCCATTCCCAATGATTGTTCGTGATTTTCAACGTGTTATTGGTATTGAAGCTAGAGAGCAATTTTTTGATATGACAGGAGAACTACCTGACAGTGTTGTTGCTTGTATCGGTGGAGGTAGTAACGCTATGGGGATTTTTTCTGCCTTTTTAGATGATGATGAAAGTCAATTGTTTGGTATTGAACCAGCAGGAAAGTCTTTTAATGTGGGAGAGCACGCCGCTACAATGACTCTAGGTAAGCCTGGCGTTATTCATGGCTTTAAATGCTACACCCTACAAGATGAAAAAGGTGAACCAGCACCAGTACATTCTATTGCCAGTGGCCTAGATTACCCCGGTGTTGGCCCAGAGCATAGTATGTTGAAAGACTTAAAAAAAGTTACCTACGATAGCATTACAGATAAAGAGTGTATTGATGCTTTTTATGAGTTAAGTCGATTAGAAGGGATTATCCCTGCTTTAGAAAGCGCCCATGCAGTTGCTTATGCCATGAAGCTTGCGAAGAAATTTCCAGAAAGATCAGTACTTGTTAATTTAAGTGGTCGAGGAGATAAAGACCTCGATTATGTTGTTGATACCTACGGTTTACCTGAGTAAAAATTTACTAGTTAATAATACCAAACGGATTAATAGATTAGTCCGATTGGTATTAGTCTATAAAATATCAGTTAAGGCAAAGCCAATACCAAAGCGTTGTTGTTTGTAGTTATAGTCAATTAAACTTTCACCATAACCATTGAAATATTGGGCATAACCTCTTAATTTTCCCCATAAAGGAAAAGTGAACCCAATTTCTATAGCGCCGTGATGTTGAGAGAAGTTTTCTCTTAACTTCATCGAGATTTCATAGTCATTTTTCCACTCATAAGCTAAACCTAATTCAAAATGTCCCATATAATCAGCTATATCAGGGTTATCATCGCCAATGGCATCATAAGAATTAACTTTGTCTCCTTCAGGTATCCGATACCAAGGACGAAATGACAAAGCGAAATTGTTTTTTTCAAAAAGAAAATTAGCGTAAATTCTATTCCAACTTCGAGAAATTAGTTGTGAACGACCATTTGACTGGTGTTCAAAGCCAAAGAAAACGCCTGAGTTGCTGTTAAATGGATGCCAATTTAAAGGTGTAAAATAAAATATTTCTGGCTGATAGTTGGTTTCTCGAAAGGGGCGAGAAATGCTTTCAGTATATAATTGCCACCATGACTCTATGGTAAAACCAAAAAAAAGTTGATCACCTTTAGTTAAAAAACTGCCGGTAGTTAATGGTACTTTAATACTTATTTGAAATTTTGCTTCAATGTCTTTGAGATTTTCAGCCCAATTCGAAAAATCATTATAAGCGTCTTTGTTGATTTCGTCAGTGATAGTAACAGGTAAAATGTAATTCATTTTATGTGGGGTAATCACATAAGGATTAAATGCAGACTGTCTTTCTTTAATCATGCGCTCAGAAATAGCACCGAGTTCTTGATTACCAGTCTGCTTTTTTACGATCTTCTTTTCGCAATATTCTTCTATCTGTTGTAATGTTTGATTTTTGTCAGTCGTTTTAATCGTTTTAAACATACAATCTTGAAAAAGATCTTCAAACGATTGAGCCTGTGAAAAAGGAAGAACTGAGCAACAAAGCAAGGTAAGGGTTGGGATGAATAATTTTAACATGTTGAAAGATATGTAAGGAATATGTTTATTTTGTTGGCTAGTATAGCGTGGTTAGATCGAGGTGTCATAAATTGTATTCGTTTCGACTCTAAAGCCTTATCAATCTTATTTACTTATTATTATGAGGAGTTGTTACATCGTAATATTTTGAACCAACATGCACGTTGGTTCGTTTATCCCAAGCTTGCTTATGTATATTTAGACAATCCTTTATATACTCCGGCCACTAATTTCCATTAATCGAAGAGCTATAGCCAACTGTTTTTCTTTTTATACAATTTATATAAACTAATGCGGTACATTATTTTTAATAGATTCATTCAGCACTTTTAACTCTTTTTTACATCGTTGGTTTTCTTTAGAAGATCCACTAGAACATACTGAATTTTTACTGCCGCCAAAGTCTCGTTGAACACCGTAGTGAACACATGACGACAACAATACCAAGCATAATATTGGACAAATAAACTTCATAATATTCTCCGTGAAATTAGTATTAACGTAGCATACGCCGCTAAAATTGGTTGGCAATAATGTGAACGAAGCGCCTATAAAATCGAATCAACTACACTGCTGGGCTCGAAATGTTGGTTATTTACTTGGCAATCTAAACCGTTTAACATCATTTTGTTTTTCAGCTGAGTAAATTTGATTTAGGTATACTCCACCACTCCTTTCGATCACCTTTTTTGATGCTATATTGTCAGCTTCACAAGTTACGATTGCATCAGATTTTAAGATGTTTTTCTGTACCCAAGACAGCATAAGTCTAGCGATTCCTTTACCCCTTGCCGTTGGTTTTGTTTCGTAACCCACATGCCCTATAACATTTTCAATGTATTCATTTGTATGATGCCTAAACCTAATTGCACCTAATATTTCGTCATGTTCTACACAGAAATATGTAGAAGTATTACCTTGGCATGAAATTATATGCTCAAGAAATTTTTTTGGGTCATAAGTCGCCTCTTTGTACTTAGTAAGACCATTGTGGTAACACTCAATAAGAAAGCTCTCATAAGAGTTTAGGTGTTTCAATTTTGCTAGGGACATTTCCATAATTTACCTATCAATGTCCCAATAAGAGACAATAATTGCTGGCTAAAAATAGCGACAAAGAAACAAAAGCCAACTGTTTTTGTCCTTATTTAAATTCGTATTATATGCTTTATTTACAATGAATAATGGCGTTCTTAACTGCTTTGTGAATGCAGCGCGATTATTTTTTTACATCTAATCACTATATCTATTTTCTCGTCCTCAGATTTGTTAATCCAATCTGTAATTTCTGACGAAGTCCTGTAACACCCCATACAAATATCATTGCTATCGAGGTTGCATTTTCCTGTGCATGGGGTAATTACATTTATATTATTTCCTACGAACATATTCGCTCAGCCATACTCAAATAGTTAAAAAACAACGCCCAAAATTGGGCAATAAAATAGTAAGTTAAAATAAGCGACGAAGGAGCAAGAACGACTGTTTTTGTTCTTATTAAAACGCTTTCATCACTCTTTTCTGCTTTACTAAGGAACAGCTTTACACAGGTTTTCTTGGGCTTTTTTGTATCCAAGGTCAATCATTTCAGAGGCTAAATCAAATTCTAATGTGCCGCATGTATTTCGAGAGATTTCTATAAAATAATCAGGAGGATAAGCTGCTAGTTTCTGTCTTGCAATAGTACTTTGCATTGCATCAAATGCTTGATTGGCTATATCGTATGCTCCCCATTCATTACTAACTCTGGTTATTGTTGAACCCTTAATATTTCTCACAAATTCAGCAACCTTTTCTGAAAATGGGGATATGATCTCGCTATTAATATCTTTGTTTTTTTCTGTTCTGTGCACATTTTCTACCTTCCCACCAAGATTGACGGCGATGGTTAAATCGGTAGCGTCACTAAAGGTTGGCGCTATTGGAACAGGATTTAAAACGCCACCATCAATCAGATCAATACCTTGATGTCTGAATGGAGTAAAAAAAAGCGGCAACGAAATAGACGCTCTTATCGCATCAAAAAGCTTGCCTGAGTTCATCCATACTTCTTTTTCATTTAGAATATCAGCGGCAACGGCGGTATATTTCAAGGGTAAATCTTCAATAACAATATCACCAACAAGCTCAGTTAGGGTGTTAATAATTTTATCACCTTTAACTAGGCCGCTCTTTCTCCATGAGAGGTCTAGCAATGTGATGATATCAATTTTTGTTATTGCTCGTACCCAATTTTCAAATTCATCTAGCTTTCCCGCAGCGTAAATACCACCAATAAGTGCTCCTATAGAGCAACCGGAAATTGATTTTATTTCGAAACCATTCTCCTCAAGCCAATGGATCACGCCTATGTGTGCTAAACCACGAGCACCGCCACTCCCTAAAACGAGAGATACTGTCCTTTTTGTGTACATGAATATTGATTCCTTTTTTCTTTATATTTTTTACTAGGGTATGAGCCAAAGGCTCGAACCAATGTTAGTGATATAACAATTGTAATCAGGATGATCTTCCCCAGGTTGTTCTCTAACTTTATCACTAAGCCATCTGTAGATAATAAGTCTGCTATACCAACGCCTTAATAAGCTGCTCATAATAATAGACGAAACTAGGAAAGAATGATCGCAGCTAAATGTTATTCGTCCGTTATTGATTGGCAAGTTAGGCTCTTTTATCTACGCGCCATGGTGGATTAAGTCTGTTTTCTCCAGCCCAGTACAGTTTAATCTTATTACCTGATGGATCGTGTAGTATTGCTTCACGCCATAAGTAGCTTTGATCTGTTGCCTCTTGGTCGAATACGATGCCAGAAGATTTTAGGTCCGAAATCCATTGATCCAGCGCTTCATGCTCGAAGTAGATTACTGCACTATTTGTGAAATCACTAGCTTCGAGCGAAAGTGAAAAAGTTGAGTTACCTTCAGGGCACTCGAAGCGAGCATAGTGAGGTGTATCTACAATTTGAGTAAAGCCTAGTGTTAAGTAAAACGCAGTAGCTTCATCCATATGTTTGACTGGCAATGTAATTTGATTAAGATTCACTGAAACTCCTTTATGCGCATATCGCCCTTAATAACTTATAGTAACACGGAATGATAATGATAAATCAATGAGTTAACGTGATGCATTAATTGATGTATGTTTAATAGGTAGCATACCTTTAAATATGTCAAATTATGTCTGCTCATTTCAAACAATTTCTTCTTAGTGTTTCATCGCGTTTAAATATCAGTTAAGCGCAACCTTCCTGTTTAAATTGTCATCTAAATGTATCTTAAGTGTGAATTATTGTAATACATGATGGAAAAACAATGAAATTAACAAAGAGTGCTTTAACAAGTCCTGCAGCGGTTGCTGTCGGTGTTGCGCTTATTTTACTAGTAGGCATGCTAAGTTTATTTAAATTGCCTGTGCAATTATTTCCAGATATTGAACGTCCGCGTATTGCTATTCAAACCTTTTGGCGTGCAGCATCACCAAAAGAAATTGAATCAGAAATTATAGAGCCACAAGAGCAGGTTTTACGTGGTATTCCCGGTTTAAAGTCTATGAACGCTTTTGCAAACCGTGGTGCTGCGTTCATTAATTTAGAGTTTGGCGTTGATACCAATATGGAACAAACGCTTATTGAAGTTATCTCTCGAATGACTCGGGTTGCTAATTTGCCTCGCGATGCGCGTCCTCCTAGAATTATGCTTGGTGGTTTTGGTGGTAATACACCAGCCCTAACTTGGTTTTTCTTACAAGCATTACCGGGTAATGATAAGAATATTGCTGATTATATGGAATTTACCAATGACACCATTCGACCTCGCATCGAGGCGATTGAGGGAGTATCAAGTGTTCAAACCTTTACGGATCAAAACAGAGAGCAGTTACAAATTCGTTATGATCCGATAAAAGCGGCTGAGTATGGTATTAAAATAACGGATCTTGTCGCTTTAGTATCCGCTTCCGATGATGTTTCAGGTGGTTTTGTTGATGTTGGCCGTCGTCAATATACGCTTAGATATAACGGTAAGTATAGAATTGATGAGTTGTCGCAACTAATGTTGACATCAAGAAATGGTAGAAACATTCGTTTAAGTGATATCGCAACCGTTAAAGTTCAACGTAATGATAGGCAGAGCTTAGCCATTCAAAATGGTAATTCTGCCTTTTCAATGCGTATCGACCGTGCTAATGGGGCCAATGTTTTAAGTACGCTAAATCGAGTTAAAACAGAAGTCGATTTAATGAATAAAGATCTGCTTGCAGGTAAAAACTTAGTGATGGTTCAATCATTCGATGCGTCGGTTTTTATCTATCGTGCAATAAACTTAGTAACAAGTAATTTGTTTGCTGGTATAGCTTTATCATTGTCAGTTTTATGGTTTTTTATTCGTCGTATGCGAGCAACGTTGATTATTGCTACCGCAATTCCAGTGAGTTTATTAAGTACCTTTATTGTTTTAGAGATAACAGGCCGCTCATTGAATGTCATCTCACTTGCCGGCTTAGCTTTTGCTGTGGGCATGGTACTAGACGCTGCTATTGTTGTGCTAGAAAACATACTTAGAATGCGCGATAAAGGACTAGATGAAGACGAAAGTGCTGAGCAAGGTGCTGAACAAGTATGGGGTGCTTTACTTGCATCTACAGCTACAACCGTTGCTATATTCCTACCTGTGTTTTTCCTTAAAGATATAGAAGGGCAGTTGTTTGGCGATTTAGCTCTGACCATTGCTATTGCTGTCTCTGTTTCGCTTGTTGTGGCGGTTGTATTGCTACCAGTACTTGCAAAATATTTTTTAAAAGATCAGCAAGTAAATGATCCTAACGAAAAAGTTTGGCAACGCATAACAGCTTTTGTCATGCGCATTACTAGTACACGGGTTAAGCGGTTGTCATTAGCAGCAAGCCTACTTATTTTACCTGTTATTGTAACAATTGTTGCGATGCCTAAGCTGGACTACTTACCACCTGTAAAACGCGATGCAGTTGATGCCAATTTACAGTTTCCTCCTGGTGCAAACGTTAAAACTATTGAGGAAGAAGTTATCCAGCCAATGATCGCTAGATTAAAGCCTTACATGGATGGCACAAAAGAACCTGCGTTGAAAAACTACTACATTTTTAGTGGTCCTTTTGGTGGTAGTTTAGGTATCAGAGTGAAAGATCAATCACGTGTTGATGAATTACTTGAGTTAGTACGAAATGAAATCTTGGTTGATTTACCTGATACACAAGTTTTTGCTCGCCAAGGTAATTTGTTTGGCGGCTTCGGTGGAGGTAGACAAGTCAGTATTCATTTGCAATCAAAAGATACCAAAGCACTTCAAGACGTTGCTCGTCAGGGTATTACCTTGGTAACGCAAGCAATACCAGACGCTAATGTTAATGCAAATCCAGGTTTAGAAATGACTGAACCAGAACTTAGGTTAATTCCAAATGATCGAAATATTTTAGAATTGGGTTGGAACCGTCGTGATTTAGGGCGAGTTGTGAGAACTTTAGGAGATGGCTTATTTGTTGGCGAGTATTTTAATGGTAATAAGCGTCTTGATATGATCTTACGCGCAGAAGGTTGGAACTCACCAGATAACCTTGCTGACGTACCTTTAGTTACCGGTAATGACCAACTCACTCAATTATCTAATCTTGTAGAAATCAAACGCACCGTTGGCCCTAGTCGCTTAACTCGAATTGATGGCAATCGTACTATCAGCTTGAATGTAAATCCGCCTGAAGGTTGGTCTCTTGAGGAAACTATTGCGGTATTAAAATCTGAGGTTGAGCCTAAATTGCGAGAACTAATGCCTATTGATGGCAATATATTATACGGTGGCAGTGCTGATCAATTAGATAAAGCGATTAGCGTTATGAGTGAAAATTTCGCCTTTGCTTTAGTTATTTTATTTTTATTAATGGCTGCACTATTTAGATCAGTGAAAGACAGTTTACTTGTGGTCATTACTATTCCATTGGCAACTGTTGGGGGGATTATTGCGTTGCAACTTTTAAATTTAATCGTATTTCAGCCCCTTGATTTACTCACTATGATCGGCTTTATTATTTTACTCGGCTTGGTCGTTAATAATGCAATATTGTTGGTTCATCAAACACGATTAGGACAGCAGCAAGGTTTAAAACGCTCACAAGCCATTGAACAATCGTTAAAGTTACGATTACGCCCTATTTTTATGAGTACAGCAACTAGCTTTTTCGGCATGTTGCCATTGCTATTAATCCCCGGTGCAGGAAGTGTTATCTATCGTGGGTTAGCGGCCGTTATTGTTGGTGGTTTAGCGTTTAGCACATTGTTTACCATTGTATTACTCCCTTGCTTATTACGATTGGTTAAACAAGATTTTCTGCCTCAACTTGCGACAAACAAGCATACAAAAGCACCATTAGAACAGCTAGCAAGTGCAAGAGTTAAAACTTAATGCTTACATTATGAGAACGGATATAACGCATTGCCAAAATTTATAAAAGGAAACAATTATGCTTAAAAGATTATGTAAAACCTCATTATTAATACGTGTATCGACATCAGCATCATCGATACTTTTGTTAAGCAGCATATTAACCGTGTCGTTTAATGCAAATGCTAATACAGAAAAACCAGCACAACTCGTTAGTATAGAGACTGTAAAAGAGCAACAAGTCAAGCCCAGTATTTGGTTACCTGCCAATGTTATTAGCCGACAAAATGCGCCAATTTCTGCCGAGCAAACAGGGCAATTACTTTGGATAGAAGACGTTGGAAGCAGTGTAGAAAAAGGGCAATTGTTAGCACAAATTGATGATCGACATTTAAAATTACAACTGGCTCGTCAGCAAGCGCAAGTAAAACAACATCAAGCTGATGTAACATATTTCACTCAGCAGAAAAGTCGCATATCTAAATTACGTGAAAAAAACAATTCAGCATTGAGTGAGTTTGAGCGCACTAGCAAAGATTTAGCCATCGCTATTAATGAAGTGTTGGGGCTACAAAGCTTAGTTGCTCAAACGGAATTAGCGTTAGAGAAAACCAAAATAGTGGCACCTTTTAATGGCCATGTTAGTGAGCGTTTTGCTCATGTAGGTGAGTTGATTTCTGTTGGTCGTCCATTAGTGCAATTGGTTGATACTAAAAATTTAGACATTAAAATTGCGGCACCTATTAGTATTGCGCCTTTTTTACAAAAAGATGCCCAAGTCATGGTCAAATGGAAAAACAAGTTAATAGAACTGCCAATACGTACGTGGAGTAGGGCGGGAAATCAATTGTCTCGTACGTTTGATGTTAGGCTTTCAGCAAATAACGTTAATATTTTAGCGGGTAGTGCAGTGATGGTTTCACTGCCAAAACAACGTCCTCAAAGTGCTATGCTAGTACCGCGAGATGCTTTAGTTTTAAGAGAAAATGAAACGTATGTGTTAACGGTTGATGAAAATGAGCAAGCAACGAAAGTTTCAGTGATAGTTGGACAGGGAATGGACGACTATATTTCAGTTATTGGTGACTTAGCATTGGATGACCGTGTCATTGTTCGTGGTGGAGAACGTTTGCAAAGTGGTCAGAAAGTAAGATTTCATAATGAATTAATTGCTAAAATTCCATAGCAAAGTTATTGAAAATAATGAAAGCAAAAACGAAACAATAGTAATTTCATTGCTATTTGTTTCGTTTTTTATTTTTACAATTGGTATTCTCCGTGCTTTTTAGCAATAATGTTGACATTAAAATATGCTACCGATTAAGTGATTTTTAATGTCGACAAATGTTACCGACACTTCTCTGGCACAACTTAGTGCTTATGAATTACGTCAGCTAATTCGTAATAATAAATTAAACGATAATACTTCAGGGCTTGCTCAAGGTTGTGTACAAGGCAATATTGTTATTTTGCCTAAAGACTGGGCGAGTGACTTTTTACAATTTTGTCAGTTTAACCCAAAGCCTTGCCCGCTAATTGGTATGTCAGAAAGCGCAGGGTGTTTTCACTTACCTGATCTGGGAAAAGATATTGATATTCGAACAGATGTTCCCAGTTATCGTTTGTTTGTAAATGGAACGTTGGAACAAGAATTAACCGACATTAAACCACTTTGGCGTGATGATTTGGTCACATTTGTTTTAGGCTGTTCTTTTTCTTTCGAAGAGGCGCTCATTGCTGATGGCCTTGAAATTCGAAATATCAGTGAAAACAAAAATGTTCCCATGTATCGTACTAACATAGCTTGCAAGACTGCTGGCCGGTTTAGTGGTGAAACTGTTGTTAGTATGCGGCCAATGTTACCAAAAGATGCCATTCGAGCCATTCAAATTTGTAGTCGCTTTCCATCTGTTCATGGTGCGCCAATACACTTTGGTCAGCCTGAATTAATTGGCATTAATGATATTCATAGTCCAGATTATGGAGATGCTGTGACTATTAAGGGTAACGAAGTGCCTGTGTTTTGGGCTTGTGGCGTTACGCCACAATTAGCATTAGAACGCACTAAACCACCGTTTTGTATAACGCATAGCCCCGGTAAAATGTTAGTGACAGATATTGCCAATTCAACTTTAGCTGTACTGTAAGATATTGCCAATCAAGGAAATAAAATGAAATTAAATTGTGATTTAGGTGAAAGCTTTGGCAGTTGGACTCTGGGGCTAGACGCACAAGTAATGCCGTACATAGACCAAGCGAATATAGCCTGTGGTTTTCACGCGGGTGACCCCTTAGTGATGCAAAAAACATTAGCGTTGGCAAAAGCGAATAATGTGTGTGTTGGTGCGCATCCGGGATATCCTGATCTCGTTGGTTTTGGTCGACGATCAATAAATTGTTCAGTTGATGAAATAGTTGCGTTTGTTCAATATCAAATAGCTGCAATTGATGGTGTTGCTAAATCGTTAGGAATTGAACTGGAATATGTTAAACCACATGGCGCCTTATACAATGACATGATGGTAAAAAGAGAGGTTCGCGAAGCAATTTTGGTTGCCTTAAGTAGTTACCATCGTTCATTAAAACTTATGCTGCAAGCAACCCCAAATCTAGAGCAACATAGAATAGAGGCTAGGCATTATAATGTAGAAATACTGAGCGAAGCTTTTGCTGATCGATGTTATGACGACGATGGAAAGTTATTGTCTCGCACCAAAGCAGGAGCAGTCCACAATAAAGAAAAAATGCTAGCACAGGTTAAACAACTTAAAGCGCAGGGATGTGTTACTTCTATAAGCGGTAAAGTTTTAGCTTTAAATGCAGATAGTCTATGTGTTCATGGTGACAATATCGAGGCTGTACAAGCAATTGAAGCAATTCGGGAGCTAATTGTTTAATGTCAAAGGATACACAGTTTCAAAAGCCAAATATTCATATAGCAGGTGAGAATGCCTTAATCATTTATTTTGCAGAACAAACAAGTAGTGAGGTTTCTGCTAAAGTACAGCAAGCTGAACAAGTCATTCGCCAAGCAATGAAAGATGAATTAGCGGTAGATATTATTGATTTAATTCCATCATATGCTTCTATTTTAGTGGCTTTTAATTTACTCAATACTGACCATCATCAAGTACGCAAAAAATTACGGTTATTGTTGTACTCACTTGATGACAACTCCAAAATTAATGACGACAGTGATAAATCGTCGGTTATTGAGTTACCTGTGTATTACGCAGCTGAATCAGGACCTGATTTAGTTGTTATTGCTAAACGAAATAAGTTAAGCGTTGAGCAGGTGATCGAAATACATCAATCTAAAGAGTATCGGGTTTATGCGATAGGTTTCGCGCCCGGCTTTGCTTATTTAGGTGAAGTCGATGAAAGAATCGCTTCGCCTCGCCTAAGTACGCCTAGAATGAAAGTACCAAAAGGCGCAGTTGCTATTGCTGATAAACAAACAGCGGTTTACCCTAATGTTTCTCCAGGTGGCTGGAATATTATAGGGTTATGCCCAATAGATATGTTTGATATTACAGCAACACCTATTATGCCGGTTAAAGTTGGGGATATAGTGAAATTTAAAGCCATTGATAAAAATGAATTTTTAGCGTTAGGAGGCCAATTTCCTGAAGAATTTGGAAAACTAGCTCTCGGAAAATTATCGTGAGTTTTTCAATGGGTTTTATCGTGAAGCACCCTGGCATGTTAAGTCTTATTCAAGATACTGGCCGCTTCGGGTCTTTCAATATAGGTTTAACTAACGGCGGCCCAATAGACCTAGACGCATTTCAATGGGCCAATCGTTTGTGTGCTAATGAATTAAATGCTACGGCCATTGAAATAAGTATTGGCGGTTTAGCACTTATCGCACAGCTTGATACTACCATTGCAGTGACAGGCGCAAATATGTCATTAACAATTAGTGGAAATAAAAAAGAATTATGGCGTAGTTATCATATTAAAGCGGGTGACGTTGTCGAGTTAGGTTTTGCACGCCAAGGTCTGCGAAGTTATTTGGCTGTTGCGGGTGGTTTTACTATCGAAGAAAGTTTTGGCAGCACGGCAACGGTGTGTCGTGAGGGTGTTGGTGGTTTGGCAGGAGAGCAACTTAAAGTGGCTGATGTTTTGCCTTGCGTGAGCCAAATAAGAAAGACAAATTTAGTTTTATCAGAATCATTAAGGCCGAAGTATAGTGATGAAGTTGTTTTGCATACAGTACCAAGCTATCAACAGCAGCATTTTTCATCACACCAGCAGCGTTTGTTTTTTTCTAGTGAATATACGGTTAGTAAAAGTTTTGATCGTATGGGATATCGATTAAAAGGACAAAATATAAAGTGTGATATTGATGGTGTTTTATCTGAAGGGATTTGTCATGGCGCTGTTCAAGTTCCCGCAGATGGTCAGCCAATTGTGTTGATCAACGATCGGCAAACTATTGGTGGTTATCCTAAAATTGGCGCAGTTTCATCGGTGGATACCGCTAAATTAGGGCAATTAAATCAAGGCTGCAAAGTACGCTTTGAACCTATTAGTATGGAACAAGCACATAACTATTTTCATTTGAATTTAAGTCATTTTCGTCGTAAAAAACTGAATGTGTGTGATTGAAAAGTAAACTCTAGTAAAAATAAAGTACAATAAATTAAATCTGTTAGATAATTTCCCTGTCATCGCCAAGCTTGGTACAAGAAGATATGAACATAATAAATGAACAATCTCTTAGTGAAAAAATAGAGAATATGCTGGTTGAGCGTAATTTACGTGGCATGAAAGATATACAGCCGCAATTAAAATCGGGTTATTGTTTACGCGCGGCTAGAGTCTTACAAAATATACAAGGTACTGTACTTATAGGGACAGGTTTTCCAGTCGTTAATACTTTTGAAACCGATGGCCCCGTAGGAGCACTCGTGTTATATCGCGCCTTAGAAATTTTAGGAGCTACGCCTGTGCTTGTTTGTGGCACTCCTATGGCAAATGTCTTTAAACATGATTATCGAACTTACGGCATCAGTATTGGCAAGAAAGATATTGGTTTAGCTGAGGCAAAGCGCGCTTTATCCAATTTTAAACCACGAGCTATTATTTCTATTGAGTGCCCAGGACTAGCTGAAAATGGGCATTATCACAATATGCGTGGAGAAGATATCAGCGCTCAATCTGCATGTTTTGATTTTTTTATGGATGAAGCAAACTGCCCAACTATAGCCATTGGGGATGGTGGCAATGAAATTGGTATGGGTAATGTCACTGATTTTTTATCGCCACTTGATATAATTCCTGCTGTTACAAAGTGTGATGAGTTGGTTGTTAGTGATGTTTCAAATTGGGGTGTATATGGTATTTTAGCTTTTTTAAGTACTTGGTCTAAGCATGATTTATTGAATGAATTTTGTCCTGAACAGGTTCTTAAATATATTTCAAAATTAGGCAGTGTTGATGGTATTACCCGTAAAAATGAATTAACAGAAGATAGTCTTCCTGCATCGGAAGGAATCGCCTTAATATCAAGAATTAGATCCTTAATTGGTTATCCTTAGAAGCTCAGGAAACAAAACTTTAAAAAGTAAATTATCAGGAAAAGAAAAATGAGTATTGTGTTTTTAAATGGCGCTTACATGCCAATTGAAGAAGCCAAAATTTCCCCTCTAGATCGTGGCTTTTTATTTGGCGATGGCATCTATGAAGTGATCCCTTCATATTTTGGAAAAATGATTGGTTTTCAAGCGCATATTAATCGCATGAATGATGGCTTAAAAGCTATTGGTATAGAATTAAATTGGAATGTCAATCAGTGGTTGACCTTATGTGAAAATTTATCGGATAGAAATGGTGCTGGCCCTTTAGGTCTTTATTTACATGTTAGTCGTGGTACTGATACCAAACGTTTTCATGCTTTCCCTAAAAATGTAATACCTACCGTATTCGCTATGGCCTATGAAATTCCTATCCCCAAAACACCCAATATGAGCAGTGTAGGTAAAGGATATGCTTTAACAAGCACAGAGGATTTACGCTGGAAACGGTGCCATATAAAATCTACTGCTTTATTAGGCAATGTGTTGCATTTTCAAGATAGTTTTGATGCGGGTAGCCAAGAAACTTTGTTATATAATAGAAATGAAGAACTAACAGAAGCGAGTTCTTCAAATATTTTTATTGTGAAGGATGGGGTGATAGCTACGCCAATTCAAGATAATCAAATTTTGCCTGGAGTTACTCGTCGTTTAGTGATTGATATTTTAGCTAAAGCAGGGGCATTAGTTGTTGAAGAGCGTATTATAACGCTTGATGAGGTTAGATCTGCAGATGAAATTTGAATCACCAGTTCATCAAAAGGAATTGCGCCTGTAACCCTACTCGATGGAGAAGCAGTAGGTGATGGGAATGTTGGTTCTGTTTGGCTAAAAGCGGCAAGATTATACACAGAGAATAAATTCTTTTATTAATGTTATGCCCGTACCTGATTCATATCAAAAGGCGAATATAAAAGTGTAATATAAAAATATCTCAGATAAACCCATGAAAAGTTGGTGTTTTGCAAAAGAGTTATCTACATTAATAGTAAGGTTAGTTCCTTATTTTATGTGTATAACTCTTTTTTTTGTTAAATGTATAAGGATTTATGATGGAGTCTCTAAAAGTACAAGAATATATGAATCACTATCCAGTTACTTTCACTGCTAATATGGGGGTTGAAGAGGCATCATTGCGTTTTTTGAAAACCAAACAAATAGGCGGGCCAGTCATTGATAAGAATGGCAAGTTGATTGGATTTTTGTCAGAAAGTGATGTACTCGCTAAAATGCTTGAAACCATTTACTACAACGAGCATGTTGCTGATGTTGTAGATTTAATGCGTAAAGACGTATTAACGATGAAGCCCTATGATAGTGTTATAGAGCTTGGGCAGCTAATGCTCAAGAATAAACCAAAAGTGTACCCTGTGATCGATGATGATAACAATTTGTTAGGTACTATTTGCCGCAATGATGTTTTACATGCTATTGATAAACACCTGCGAGCAAATTTAAAATCGAGTAAAGCGAATGCGGCTCATTAGTTAAGCTAAATTTCTTTATGTTGATGTGATTTGCTCAAACGCGTTGAAACTGCACCTTGAAGTGGTTTAGGTATACCTGATAAAATAGACTTTTCTCCGTTTACTTTTTGTTAAATTAGTTGAGTCTATTTTGTCGTTAAACATTCCCCCTATTGAAACCCCGAATATTCAATCTTTATTTGATGCGTTAACTCAAGTGAAAAAATCTGATTTTTTCCACTTGAAGCAAAAACTCATTCATTATAAAAGAGCAATGAGTCAACTAGGATCATCTGACAAAAATAAATCGATGATAGAACAACAACTTAAACAGTTAAATAGAACTGTGCAAGCAATCGAAAAATCAAAAAGTGAGAAACAGCAAAAATTAAAAAACCTTCCTAAAATAACTTACCCAGAAGGTTTGCCTATCAGTGACAATGCTGAGCAAATTGCTCAAGCCATTCAAGATAACCAAGTTGTTATTATCGCAGGGGAAACAGGCTCAGGTAAAACAACCCAAATTCCCAAAATTTGTCTTGAATTAGGTCGTGGTATTGATGGACTGATTGGCCACACGCAGCCAAGAAGAATCGCGGCTAGAACCGTTGCTAATCGTATCGCTGAAGAACTAAACAGTAAGCTAGGGGAACAAGTAGGTTATAAAGTTAGATTTAATGATCAGGTAAGTCAGCAAAGCTATATAAAATTAATGACAGATGGTATTTTGCTAGCCGAAATGCAAAAAGATCGACTGCTTCGTCAATACGATACCATCATTATTGATGAAGCCCATGAGCGCAGCCTAAACATTGATTTTATTTTAGGCTACTTGCGTCAAATTTTAGCTAAACGGCCTGATTTAAAAGTTATTGTTACTTCAGCCACTATTGATCCAAAGCGTTTTGCAAATCACTTTGCGGATAAAAATGGCAAAGCTGCGCCTATTATTGAAGTGTCGGGTCGAACTTATCCGGTAGAAATGCGTTATCGACCATTAAACGATAACTCTGCTAACGGCGGTGAACAAGATGATAATGTTAATGAAGGCTCTGCTGAAGCCAAGGATATTATTAGCGGTATTCTTAATGCAGTAGATGAACTTTCGCAGCTTTCAACTAACGAGCAAGGTGATATTTTAATTTTCTTAAATGGGGAAAGAGAAATTCGTGACACTGCAGCAGCACTTAACAAGGCTAATTTAAGACACACACAAATTTTACCGCTATACGCACGTTTAACTATTAGCGAGCAGAATCGTATTTTCAAGCCTCATTCTGGACGAAATATAGTGCTTGCCACTAACGTTGCGGAAACAAGTTTGACTGTCCCTGGAATTAAATATGTCATTGATCCCGGCACAGCACGTATTTCTCGCTATAGTTACCGTACTAAAGTGCAACGTTTACCTATAGAAGCAATTTCACAAGCGAGTGCTAATCAGCGAGCAGGACGTTGTGGACGTGTTTCATCAGGTGTCTGTATTCGTTTATACAGTGAAGATGATTATTTTAATAGGCCTGAATTTACCGATCCTGAAATCCTTCGTACAAACTTAGCCACCGTTATTTTACAAATGTTAGCATTAGATTTAGGTGAAATTGGTGACTTTCCTTTTATTGAAGCACCTGATAATCGAAATATTAATGATGGTGTTAAATTATTAGAAGAACTAGCCGCCATAGACAATGGCGCAAATAAGCAGAAAAAACACAAATCACACAAAGAACAGCAAAACCAAGGCACTCGGTTAACCAAGTCTGGGCGCTTGCTAGCTAAATTTCCAATTGACCCTCGGTTAGCCAAAATGGTGTTAACATCTATCGATTTAGGTTGTATCGAGCAAATACTTATTATTGTAAGCGCGATAAGTATTCAAGATCCCCGAGAAAGGCCGCACGAAAAGCAGCAAGCTGCGGATGAAAAACATAATCGCTTTAAAGACAAAAACTCAGACTTTGTTAGTTTGCTTAATTTATGGCAGTACGTAACTGAGCAGAAAAAAGATTTGTCTCAAAATCATTTTAGAAAGCTATGTCAGCGGGAATATTTATCTTATGTACGGTTGCGTGAGTGGCAAGATATTTTTAGTCAACTTAAGTTAACCTTAAAAGAGCAAAAAATATCACTGACTTCAGTTGACTATCAGTTTTCAATTAATGAATCAGGCTCAGTAATAAATCAAGATAAAAAAGAACAGGCTTTGCCGGACGCTCTAGTGTCAGTACATCAAGCTTTATTATCTGGTTTATTAAGTCATTTAGGACAGCAAGACGAAAACAGAGAGTATAAAGGAGCGCGAGGGAGCAAGTTCTTTGTTTTTCCTGGCTCTGCGTTATCGAAGAAGCCGCCTAAATGGTTAATGTCAGCTGAACTTGTTGAAACCAGTCGCTTATTTGCCAGAATGAATGCCCGTCTTGATCCTCTCTGGATAGAACCCTTAGCTGAGCACTTGTTAAAGCGTAGTTATAGCGAACCTCACTGGGAGAAAAAGCAAGGCGCTGTTATGGCCTTTGAGCAGGTCAGTCTTTATGGATTAAACATTGTAACAAAGCGAAAAATTAATTTTAAAGCAATTGAGCCAAATACCTGTCGAGAAATTTTTATTCGTGAAGCACTTGTTAATGGCGAGTGTTTTATCAAAGAAAAATTTTTAGAACAAAACCAGACTTTAGTTGCTAGCATTGAAGCGCTTGAGCAGAAAGCTCGCCGTAAAGATTTCTTAATTGATGAACAGCAACTTGTTGATTTTTATTCAGACAAGTTGCCTGAGTCAGCAGTTTGTCAGCGAAGTTTTTTGGCGTGGTGGAAAAAGGCCAAGAAACAAGAGGAGACACTATTAGACTTCACTAAAGCATTTTTACTCAATGAAACATCAAGTGAATTATCGGTAAAAGAGTACCCTGATACCTGGCAACAAAAAAACTTAACGCTGCCACTAAGTTACCATTTCAGTCCCGGAGATATTGACGATGGTATTAGTGTAATCATTCCTATTGCTATATTGAATCAGTGTTATGTTGAAGGATTTGATTGGCTCATTCCTGCACTTCGTTATGATTTGTTGGTTGCTTTAATTAAAGCACTACCGAAAACATTACGCCGTAATTTTGTACCTGCGCCAAATTATGCTCAGGCATGTTTAGACAATATGGCTAACACAAGTGAATGCAAAACTCGTTTAGTTGATGCTTTTGCAAAACAATTATTGAGGATGACAGGAGTAAGGTTGCCAGAAGATGTTTGGCAAGACGTCGAATTACCAGTACATTTAACTATGAATTTTCAAGTAGTTAATGAAAAAGGGAAACTGTTAAAGCAGGGGCGAGATCTTAATCAGTTAAAGGCGCAGTTACAAGGTAAGGTCAAAGCATCCATCAAACAAGTGGCAGAGAAGGGCATAGAAAAGTCAAAATTAACCTTATGGGACTTTGGTAACTTGCCTCAAGGTTATGAAAAGAAAGTGGCTAATATGACAATTAAAGCTTTCCCTGCTTTGGTTGATCAAAAAAGCAGTGTTGCAATTGAATTGTTTGAGCAAGAAGAACATGCAGAGCAAGCAATGCTTAACGGCATTAGTCGTCTAATTTTATTGAACATTCCATCGCCATTGAAATACTTGCAACAAAAAATGCCAAATAAAGCTAAATTAGGTTTGTACTTTAATCCATTTGGCTCGATTACGGACTTACTGCAAGACTGTATTCAAGGTGCTTGTGTATTTTTAGTAAAAAAACATATGCAAGATAAAGGGTTAACTCTTTTACCTAGAACTGAAAGCGATTTTTATTTAGTACGTGAATATGTTCGCGCTGAAATTTCAGATTGCGTGTTAACTGCTGCAATTAAAGTGGAGCAAGTGCTGAGTTTACGTCACGATATTGCTAAAAAATTAAAAGGGAATGTTGCACTTAATGTAATTCAATCTCATAGTGATATTAAACAACAGAATGAAGCATTGGTATTTAAAGGTTTTGTTAGTGTTTCTGGTTTAGAGAAACTAGATGATATCACTCGTTATTTAAAAGGCATTGTGCGTCGATTAGAGAAGCTGCCAATAGATCCCAATCAAGACAGATTGAAGCTAATTGAAGTGAAAAAAGCAGTAGATTTGTACGGTAATGTGTTATCACAACAGCGAAAAGACAAACCTATAACGCAAGACATTTTATTAACAAAGTGGATGATAGAGGAATTTAGAATTTCATTGTTTTCTCAGAATCTAGGCACAGCGCAGCCTATTTCTTTAAAGCGAATCATTAATCACTTAAAAGGCTTTTCTTAGATTGATAAGAGCATATATTTGACACGCAGGCTCAAGCTCAGTATAAATAACTTATCTATTAAGTGAACTTAGTCTGTGAATCCTAACAGAACCCTGTATTATAAATTCACTTAATTATTATCGTTTTTAAGTTTTATTACATTGAGGTACGAATGATAAATTTTGATGACAAGCGTAACTTTTATCGCATGATGTTAAATAGTGAAGTAGTCGTAACTATTATAGACGATGAAGCAAATAGCCAAATAAAAGCAACTTGTCGGGACTTGAGTGCTACAGGTATGGCAATTGAAGTGGAGCATCCCTTGGCGATGTCCACTCATGTAAAGGTAAAACTTGATTCATCTTCCGAACAAGTACAGTCACTTGATATTCGTGGAAAAGTAGTGCGTATTGATGAAGAGTGTGAAGGGGTTTATTTAGTTGGGATATCGATAGAAGAATTAGACTAGTAGTGAGTATCAAGCAAAGACATCCCTAGGGCTCCACCTATAATAGCTTTGGTGTAAATATAAATTTTCTACAATATAAATAAATTTTTACATTGTAGAAAATAGAGACTAGAAAAAAGTGTTCTTATTCTAGTTCTTCATCAGAGGGTTTTATGCTTGCCGCATGATGTCCTTTTGGACCCTCATTTAGTTCGTAATTTACATCTTGCCCAGCTTTAAGTGTACGGTAACCATCCATTTCTATAGTTGAATAGTGAGCAAAAATATCTTCTCCACCACTATCAGGACGAATAAAACCAAACCCCTTTGCATTATTAAACCATTTAACTGTACCGTGAGCCATACTTCTACTTCCTTCTATATCCTTTAGTATTATAAGTCATGCTTCATATCAATTTTATAATTGATTTTAGTCTCATTAAAATAGAGATATAATAAAGCATATACATAATTAGACACGCGGCTAAAATATAGCCACCTACTAAATCGTAGATAAAAAATAGGATTAGTCAAGTTAATTATGAAAATATATATATATATTTAACAAAAAAGTTACAGCAAAAGTTATCAGCAGAGACTAATATAAACATATGAGTAATTGGAAAGAGTTAATTGACAGCCATGAGTTTGTTGAAGAAGAAATTAAAGATGAAGTAGAAAAACCGCCTAAGTACCATGTTTTTTTACTTAATGATGATTATACGCCGATGGATTTTGTTATAGATGTCTTGTGTAAATTCTTTAATAAGACTTCTGATCAAGCTACCGACATAATGTTAACTGTTCATTATAAAGGAAAGGCTCTTTGTGGCACATTTACTGCAGACGTTGCAGAGACAAAAGTGGATCATGTTGTCCGTTATGCTCTTGAAAATGAACATCCTTTAAAGTGTGTTTTAGAAAAAGCTTGATGCTGTCAGACTTTTAATCGATGAAGAAGAGTTCGCAAGGAATTAAATTGGAGTACCTATGCTGAATAAAGACTTAGAAATTTCCCTAAACTTAGCTTTTCGCCAAGCCAAAGAGTCTCGTCATGAATTCATGACGGTGGAACACTTATTATTAGCTTTATTAGACAATCCTTCTGCGATAGAAGTTTTAGGAGCTTGTGGTGCAGATTTGAATAAGATACGAGCTAACTTGCTTGAGTTTATTCAAGAAACAACACCCGTTATACCTTTAGATGAGGAAGAGCGAGAAACTCAACCAACCTTGGGGTTTCAGCGAGTATTACAACGAGCTGTTTTTCATGTGCAATCCTCAGGAAAAAGTGAAGTAAACGGCTCTAATGTTTTAGTAGCAATATTTAGCGAGCAAGAGTCACAAGCGGCTTACATATTGAAAAAAGCAGATATTAGTCGTTTAGATATAGTTAATTACATTTCACATGGCATTGCTAAAATAGATCAGAATGCGGGCAGTACACCTGCTGAAGAGGGTGAACAAGTAATAGACGAAGAGCCTCGTACTATTGAAAACTTTTCAGTGAACCTAAATGAAGAAGCGCTTAAAGGTAATATAGACCCTTTAATTGGTAGGGACAGTGAGCTAGAAAGAACTTTACAAGTGTTGAGCCGCCGTCGTAAAAACAATCCTTTATTTGTTGGTGAAGCAGGGGTTGGTAAAACAGCGATCGCTGAAGGCTTAGCTAATTTAATTGTTAATGAAGAAGTACCTGAATTTTTAAGTAATGCAACTATATATTCACTTGATATGGGCGCTTTACTTGCAGGAACTAAGTATCGTGGGGATTTTGAAAAACGCTTTAAAGCATTATTAAAAGATCTTGAGTCTGACGAAAATGCTATTTTATTTATTGATGAAATTCATACTATTATTGGTGCAGGAGCTGCATCTGGCGGCATGTTAGATGCTTCTAACCTAATAAAACCTTTACTTTCAGGTGGTAAGCTTCGCTGCTTAGGTTCTACTACTTACCAAGAATACCAAAGTATTTTTGAAAAAGATCGTGCCTTAGCTAGACGTTTCCAAAAAATAGATATTGTTGAGCCAAGCATTGAAGATACCACTAAAATATTACAAGGCTTGAAAGAGAAATATGAAACGCATCATGGTATTCGCTATACCAACGCAGCTTTACGTGCTGCAGCGCAACTTTCAGCGAAATATATTAATGAGCGCTTCTTACCTGATAAGGCAATTGATGTTATTGATGAAGCCGGCGCTAAGCAGCAACTTGTAGCCGCATCAAAGCGTAAGAAAACCATAAGTAATACAGATATTGAAACTATTGTGGCAAAAATGGCCAGAATTCCGGAAAAATCAGTCTCATCTACGGAAAAAGATAGCCTGAAAATGCTAGATCGCAACTTAAAATTAGTGGTTTTTGGTCAAGATCGAGCGATTGAAGAATTAACGTCTGTGATTCGTTTATCTCGTGCAGGTTTAGGGGATGATGAAAAACCAGTAGGTTCTTTCTTATTTGCTGGCCCTACTGGTGTAGGTAAAACTGAAGTAACTAAACAATTGGCCAAAATTTTAGGTGTGGAGCTATTACGTTATGACATGTCGGAGTATATGGAAAAACATGCTGTTAGTCGTTTGATTGGTGCTCCACCAGGATATGTGGGATATGAGCAAGGCGGTTTACTTACCGATGCTGTAATAAAACATCCCCATGCAGTAGTTCTTCTTGATGAAATAGAGAAGGCTCATGAAGATGTTTATAATATTTTATTGCAAGTTATGGATCATGGTACTTTGACCGATAATAATGGTCGTAAAGCTGATTTTAGAAATATTATATTGGTATTAACTACTAATGCTGGTGTACAGGAAACGGTACGCCAATCTATTGGCTTTAAACAACAAGACCACAGCCTAGATGCTATGAGCGAAATTAATAAAGTTTTCTCTCCAGAGTTTAGAAATCGCCTTGATAACATTGTTTGGTTTAATCACCTTGATAATGATGTTATTCAACAAGTTGTAGATAAATTTATTGTGGAACTACAAGTTAAACTTGATGAAAAAGGTGTTTCTTTAGAGTTAACACGTGATGCTAAAAAGTGGTTGGCTGAGCATGGCTATGATAAAGCAATGGGCGCTCGCCCAATGTCACGCTTGATTCAAGAGAAGCTTAAAAAAGAACTTGCTAATGAGTTGCTTTTTGGTGAATTAACTAAAGGTGGTGTTGCTAAAGTAGGGGTTAAAAAAGATAAATTAGTCATTTCATTTGAAGATAAAAAAGAGTTAATTGCTGAAAAGTAAAAGTTTTTTTTCTTTATTTTAGAAATTGAAGCCTTGTTTTCTTATAGAAGATAAGGCTTTTTTGTTTTTGTTCGAAAGATATTTTATAGCGTATTTAATTATGGAACTAAACATACTATTTATTAATGCATTTACTGAAGTAATTTTTAAAGGTAATTCTGCTGCTGTTATCCTCATTGAAAACTGGCTTACTGATCATGTTATGCAATCCATAGCCACAGAAAATAATTTATAAGAAACCGCTTTTGTAAAACCTTTAAGTACAATGTGTTTTGAAATTAGGTGGTTTTCACCACTAACATAAATTGATTTTTGTGGTCATGCTACGCTTGCAGCTTCATTTGTAATTTTTTCTAATGGCAGTTCATTAAAAACGATTACATTTAGGACTAAAGTTGTTGGTGACTTAACTGTGGTTGAACAAGAAGATGATTACCTTCATATGAGCTTTCCAAACCTTTCTCCAAACGAAATTTCAAATGTACCGAATTCGTTGCTTACAGTCCATCGCTCTACCAACTGAGCTATTGGGGAATGATTTTTTTTCAGGTGAAAAAAAACCTGCATTTAGCAGGTTTGATTTCTTACCTAAGTAATGTGGCTCCCAGCAGTTTATGACACTGAGGGGCTCGAACCAGTGACACATGCATCACTAATAAAGAGTACAGTCCATCGCTCTACCAACTGAGCTATTGGGGAATGATTTTTTTTCAGGTGAAAAAAAACCTGCATTTAGCAGGTTTGATTTCTTACCTAAGTAATGTGGCTCCCAGCAGTTTATGACACTGAG
>Ga0209081_1000077_pt1 | contig 51390 bp, 68 predicted proteins | sample GOMGulsemesocosm_4_FD_184636 | JGI IMG/M metagenome (GOLD analysis project Ga0209081, IMG submission 184636) | Methane-oxidizing microbial communities from mesocosms in the Gulf of Mexico - GOM15B Gulf of Mexico (SPAdes) (version 2) | ecosystem: Environmental > Aquatic > Marine > Cold seeps... | reverse complement strand
CCACTAGGCTCTCGACCGCCAGTTTGCGTACGCCGCCCTAGAAGCCAGGGCGATCAGGCAAAAAGCACGCTACAGCCTGTCTGACCGTCAGAAGTTGTGCCGCAAGGATTCGCGCTATGACCGTCGATTTCTGTACGCAGTTGTCCCAATTAGGGCCGTACACGAGTTGACGGTCTTTGAGCGTGGCGTCCACTTGGTTCTTCAACCGTCAGTTTGTGTAGGCCACACTGGAAGCCAGGGCGATCAGACAAAAGCACGCCACAGCCTGCCTGACCGTCAGAAGCTGTACGCCAATGGCTCGCACTGTGACCGTCGATTTCTGTACGCAGTTGGCCCAATCAGGGCCGTACACGAGCTGACAGTCTTTGATCGTAAAGGCAATTCTCTACCCAAGAAGGATTTGGAAATGAAGGTATCCCAGCTCATCCAACTGCTCAGCAGCTACCCTACGGATACGGAGGTACTCGTGGAAGGCTACGAGAACGGTTACGACCCGCTTCATTCCGTGTACATGCAAACACTCGCCAAGGTGCTGAATGCTGCGGACTATGACGGCCTGTTCGATGCACCTGAAAACCTGGTACTGGACGTTACAGGGGAGACACTGACAGGCATACGAAGGATGGCTCGAAGGGAAAATGGCGAACACCACAGTTATCTGGTGATCACGGGATTGCGAGGACACCGACGGTAAGACGCTAGAGGCGAATTGCTTGACTGCGATACCGGCCTGACAGGGAGAAATCAGAGCATCAAGGCGAAGCCTGTTACGCACCCACCAGAACGAGCGGCCACCAACAGCTGGCGATGCAGAAGCCTTACAGCGGCGATCTATAACGGACTTTTGAGCCCTGGCAAAACCCTACCCCAATCCTACCCCGGAGCTGGTTTTCACATAAAAAAAGGGCTACGCTGAAGCGTAACCCTTTGATTTGTCTGGTGCCGGCACCAAGAGTCGAACTCGGGACCTACTGATTACAAGTCACTCAAATTGAGCCGTCACATCAAATACTTACGCGCCGCAATTGTACGCAACACCCACCCGTAAACGCCAGTGATATCGGGGGCTTCACAAACCATTGTACGCATCAATAAACTGTATACATATACAGCAAAGGTGCAGCCATGATTTTCTACGTGACACGCATGCGGGTGAAGGGGCGGCCGCTCACACCCGAACAGATAAGCCGCGGTGAGCGCATCCAGTGCAACGTGAGCGTGCGCCACGAGAGCTGTGATCTTGGGCGGGCGTCTGTAGTGGCGAGAACCGCGGGTAGCGGCGGACCGCTGGAGAAAGGCCCCTTGCCAGACCTGATTGACGTTCAGCTGCACTCGATGGTGCCGAATGCGATGGTGCTGTCAGGCATAGAGGAAATCGACGGGGTTATGTACGCGCAGTCCTGGCTGTGCAGGCCTGATTGACGATTTAGCGTTACGGTGAAATGTCACGAAAGCACGAAAAACACTGAAGGGAAATAGCTGTTAGAGTGCGCTTACCGCTCGAAACCAGCTCTTGAGATTTCATCATTTGCTGAGAATGGCGTGGCTGGTTATTGGTGTTAGCATACGGATACCGCTTTACCTAACCAGCTTTCAGCCGGCGAGCGGTAAAGGTCGATACTTGCGGTGAACGCACTGCTGCAACAGCGCGCCACCGCAGTATCAGCGCCGTGGGGCGCCGAGCCTGTAGGCCCTAGTCATTGATGCACTTGCGATGCCCGCCCATCATTGAAAAATGAGCGGCGAATGTCAATGAGCTAGACCTCTGCTTGGCGGTTGGATCAACCATTCTGACCAATGGAGGCCTGCCTATGATCTATATGCGGGTTTTGGATTTGGTACTGAGCCTGCTTCAGAAAGCAATTGAGCTGTGGCTTCTGATTCAGGACCTTCCTCTGCCGATGCTTGGTTAAGGGAAATCGGTGCGGCTTTGGCCGCACCGACTTTTACAAACAGCATCAGAGCAACCGGTCACTGACTCAGCGCCTCAATCAAGCCAGCCTTGCCGGCAGCGCACTCGCGGTACATACCAGCCAGCTCGATATCCATCAGCAGCAGCTCACCCATGTCGACCGTATCCGGTACCGCAGGCATCGGCGGGCACTCCTGCAGAAGTCCGGCGTCAATTCTTGCGGGCTGACTCGAGGAGCAGGCGACCAGAGTCAGGCAGCACGCAGTCACGATAAATAGTTTCACGCAGCACCTCCGTGCGGCCTTGCTGGTAGATGGTTTTGTTCTCGATGCGAATGCCGGCGATCTGATCGAGCGTCTTGCTGGATATCTCACGCACCAGGGCGTCGGCAGCTTCCTGGGCGATTCGGTCACGCTCAAGGTCATACGCCACCTTCCATGCGTGCAGCTGCCAACCGGTCACGAGCGCAATTGCAGCGACTGCCGCATAAGCGGCGATCCTGACTTTATCGATCATACTGCACCTCACTTGCCAGCAGATCCGCCAGCACCTCGGCCAGCTGCATCTTCCAGCGCTGGTATGCAGCCAGGTCATCAGGGTTGCTGATGAAGAACAGCTCAACGATGACGCCGCCACCTCGACTGACGAACGCCAAGCGGCTGTGCTGCCCGCTAGCTTCGCCTTTGGCACCGCGATTTGCGATGCCAAGCGTCTGGCTGACGGCGTTGCAGATCCTCTGCCCAAACTCGGCATGGCCTGGCCAGCCCAACGTCTCTACGCCAGTAGCCGTGGGTTTGTGGAATGCGTTGCAGTGGAACTCCAGGGCAATGTCATGCTTGGCCGCCAGCTGCCAAGCCTTTGAAAGCGGCAGGTTTTGGCGCTGATCGCCGTCCCGATCGAACTCTACGCCCCGCGCCTGCAGCGCATCTGCCAGCAGGTCGCGAAACTCCAGTACGATGTCAGCCTCGGTGTGCCCATTGCCCACAGCGCCAGGATCAACGTCGGAGTGGCCGGCGCTGATGAACAGTGATTTGGATTGCATTGAGAACTCCTGAAAGTCAGGCACAAAAAAGCCGCCTATTCGGCGGCTGTTGTGATGGGGTTATCGTTTGCTGGTTTTTGCCAGCGACAGCGCCCACGTGGGCGGGCACTATCGTGCTGGCTCTACAGGGACGTGAGCTGTTCCAATGCCGGGTTTTGCAGTACCGGCAACTCTCCCCCGCTATACCTCAATGTCGTACTGCGGCAGGCTGGGCGCCTGGCCGGTGATGCTGCCGTCAGTGATGAACGCCTTTTGCCCTACCCCGACGCCGGTGCCCTGCACCACCACATTCACGCCATTGCGCAAGGTGACGGTGCTGGTTCCGGTTGTGCTGCTGACGCTGGCCACGGTGCCGACTGTGCGGCTGCCGCCTGGCAGCAGGCCGATGAAGCGTTTCCACGGGTTGACTGTTGCCACTACGCGCCCTCCGCGTGATGCCGTTCAAGACGGACGCTTTGCTTAACCCGGCTTGCGCCGATGCCCTCTGCGGTGATCTCTGTGCTCAGGCACAGGCCGCGCCAGGTCTCGCTCACGTCGCGCACTTCACACAGCTGCGCGGGCGTCACTAGCCCAGGCGCAGTGGCTGCAGGGAAGAGCGGCAGGTTCAGGGTGACGATCTCCTGATTGCCACCCTTGCTGATCTCGGCAATGCCTCGGCTGCGAGCCACCTCGGTGCCGGTGATCCAGTCTGCGAACACGTCCGGCGCAGGGTTATCGCCGGCGGTACCTGCGCGGCGCACATCGACCGCGACGCCGTAGTTGGTGCCGCTGACATAGCAGCCATTCCAGTCTGGCTGCGGCTGCCACTCGCTGCCCCAGTCGCTGATGATGGCAGCGGGAATGATGCGATCCATCACGGCGCTCGACCATTGCCAGACCGGCTCGCGGTAGCGCGGCAGGATGGTCAGCTCATCGCTGGCCATTGCAGGGCTGACTACGCCGCCGGCTGTTTCAGCCAGCGCGGCAATCACCTGCATCGGGGTCTGGCTCTGGTAGCTAAACGCCCCGGCCGGCAGCGTCCAATCGGGCGGGCCGAGGGTGTAGCTGTCCCAGTTCAAGGTGAAGCCGGTATTGATCAGCTCATTACTTGCTGCCAGCTCGGCGTTGATATCTGCCGTGTTCACCTGGCTGCGGGTTGGCGCGTAAGGTGCGGCCAGCAGCTGGGTGCGGCTAACGCCCGTGATGCCGTAGGCTTCTTTGCCGAACTGGCCGGAGCCGCTGTAGCGCTCGATCAGGAACACCCAGACGTGACCATTGATGGTCACTTCCACTTCCTTGGGGCCGCTGGCGTCCGGCCGCACCTGATTGAGCGACGTGCGCCCGAACAGGTTGGCCGAGAGCGTCCAGGCGAAGCTATCGATATCACGCCCTATGCGGATGTTAGTCGCATCCAGCGCCACCCGGTCAGGCAGCACCACAACGCTGACGCTGTTGGCGATCATGTAGGTCTCCAGAATATCCGGCTCGGCCGGCGGGGTGATGATGGTGATGGGGCCTTCGTAGTCTGGGTACTCAATGCCGGTTGGTACTGGGTCGAGCGGCGTGGCCCTGCCCCACGGCAAGCGGCTGCCGTGGTTGACCCGGCGCGCAGGGCGGACGGGCAACCCAGTTGAGGCATCCACAGGGCCGATCTGGCCGGCCACCGTTGGCGGCAGCGCGAAGGTGAAGAACACCGCACCGTTCACCGCCGGCGTGTACAGCCCCCCATCGAACGCGAACGCCAACGGCTGCGGCGGCACATAAAGCTGGCTGCTCTGCTGCTGCAGCTTGCGCACGCGATACTCAGCGCTGCGCTGGTAGCGGCCACGGGTGGTCGCATCCTTTGCCGGCACGCGCGGGTTGTAGACCAGCCGCACCTGCCACTCGACCGGCTGAATGCTCTGATCCCACCCCGGCGCAACGCCCAGATCCTTGGCTGGCAGATCGCCCCATTGCGCGCGGGTTGCTGCGCCATCCATAGCGCTGGCAGTGCCCCACTCCAGATCGCTGCTGCTGTCCTTCGCTGGCACCCCAGACCACGGCGCACCGCGCTGCAGGTCGACCACCTGGCCGATACCCCAGCCCGAGGCACCTGCCGCATCGCGGTAGCCAACAGCGCTCCAGCTCGCAGCCGCCACAGCATCAGCGGATGCTGACGGATGAGACCAGGCACTGGTGATCGAGGTGACCAGGCTTGGGGGAAGTACGAAGCCAGAGGCTGCACTTCCGAACCAAAACTCCGGCACCGCCGGAGGATCGTAAGCATCCCCACCGAGCTGGAAGTTGGCTAACCCAGGCTGGTAAGTCATGTAGCTACCCCTGAGTTAGACGGCAGGGCCAATAGTTGGGAATGGCGCATTTGGAGGCGTGAAGCTATCGGTATAGCGAGCGACCCCCTTGGTCACCCGCACTAGGTCTGCATATCCGTAGTACGGCTGCTGCCGCACATTACTCCTACCGATACGAAGGACCCCGCCCGTTAGGTCACGGCTATCAGAGCCGGTGGCCACCAGCGCCCCGCCAAGAAAGAGTCTCGATACTCCAGAAGCACTCGTGACGGCATAGTGAATCCACTCAGAAAACATGATCGTCTGTGATCCCGACATGATCCTGGCGGCGTTTGTCCAAACTGACGGCACGTTACCCGGCGCTGCACCAGTTGGGTAAACGGCTATACCCGTATCACCGGCCCCTCCAGAAATCCTGCTATCAAATAAGCAGGCATACGAACTAACCGCGTTGCTCTTGATAAAACACTCGTACGTGTAGTCCTGAGTCCCCATCTGCAGATTTGGGTTTGCGGAAGAAGTCAGGTCTGCCGCACCACCGAAATACGCGGCCCCGCCTCCAAATACGCCCGACTCCTCTGGGAACAAAACCCCGATGTTGTCCCAAACCCCACCCTTCAAGTCGGTGACACCACCATCAAATCGAAGGTACGCCACAACCTGATCCCAATAGGGATCAAACGCCCCCTGCACCCAACTGATATCACTAACCGGCCCATGAGCTATTGGCTGGTAATGCCGGACCGCTTGCATCATGGCCGTGCCCACCTCTCGGGGCACGCCTGCCATTGAGTTCCACCACTCCGGCTCGGCACTGGGTAGCGCTCCCGGGGAAGTGACCTGATACATCCAGCCGAGGAACTGAGTTGGCCGAATAACATCGCCAGCGACTACCGCCAGGTCCGGCTCGAATGGAGTACCCCACTCGTCAATCGCAACGGCGTAGATCCGACTGGTAGGAAGGCCAGTAATAGCAATCTCGGCAACACCGTTTCCATCACTGGCACCATGACCGCACACCCGCCACTGCCCATAATCTGGCAGCTCGATAGCAACTACCTGCCTAGAGGCCGGCAAGTCGCCCACGCGAACAGTCGCCGCCAGCGTGCCAAACCATAGGTTTTCTTCACTCATCAGTCTGCATCCCCACGAATCTGGATCTTGAACTGGTCGTCCTCGACTGTGCCTTGCCCACTGACCACAGTACGTACGATCCACATCGGCCCGAGGCAGGCTTCGGTGTTGAAACGCACTGCGTTGCTCGCTGCCCAGCCGCTGCCCCAACCTGCAGCCCGAATGATGAAGTAGGGCATGCCAGTGGCAGGATTGATCGGCGCGCAATCGTTGCCGGTTGTACCCGCGGCGATCACACCCAGTTGCGCTTCCACCACGTTGAACGCGGTTGAACTGGTGAAGATCAGCGCCCACTTGCCGGTGATTGCACCAATGTTGGTGATCTCGACCGGGTAGTTCAGCAGGTTGAACTGCGCAGTGGTGCTGTTGCCCTGCTGGGTGTCAGTCCAGTTGGGCGCGCCGGTGTTCCACGTCTGCTGGGTGAACCAGTTGAATACCCGCGCCTGCAGGTCGCCCCAGGTCACGGCGCTGCTGACCACCGTTTCAGCGGCGGGCAGGTCCCACGGCACGGGCGAGCCAATGCCGAGCGCGCCGGTGATCTGCACCTCGGTGCACACGGTCATGTGCTCCACGCGGTCGCGGATCACCAGCGGGCTGGTCAGCGGGTTGCCTTCGGCATCCACGGCGGTGAACGGGTCTGCCCAGGTCAGCGTGCCCAGCTCACGGTCAGTGGTGTACTGATCCGGGCGCAGGGCAACACCGTTGGCGTCGACCATTTCGATGGCCGCCTGGTAGATACGCGGCAGCTGCACCGTTTGACCGGCCACCGGGGTGGCCTCTGTCTCTGCGGTGTGCTGGATCACCAGCACGTCGCCGTCGCGGTACACCGGCACTCGCCCGTCTGCCGGCAGGCGCACCGGGTCGAGCCCCAGCAGCTCTGCGGACATTGGCAGGCTGGTCTGCACAACGGCGTTGTATGTGATCAGCGATGCGATCACCGGCACGCTGGCTGCGCCGCTCACGTCGAGCGGGTCAGTGGTGAAGCGCAGGCGGACGATGCCGGTTTGAATGTCTACGGTGCCGTGAATAATGCCGCCGGTGATGGTGCCGTTCAGGTCTGCCGTGGCGGTGACGATCTCTGCTGTGTCTGCCCGAACTACAGTGATCTGCAGGCTGGCTGGCCGCAGCGGTGCGCCGGGCGTGCGGAACGTGAGTTCGGTCGTGCTGAAGCCTGCGCTGCTGGTGAGGCAGGCGAGGCGCGTGACGCCGCCGCTGATGCCTGCCGGGTAGCTGGCCAGCGTGGCCTTGCGGCCGAGGTAGTCGACCGTGCCCACGGCCACACCGGCGTTAGTGCTGGTATTGACCGCGCGGAACAGCACGCCAGCGCGATCAATGTAGGTCTCGCCGCCCCACTGCAGCACAAGGCTGCCGGGTACGATCGGGTCTGCCACACCGGGCAGCAGGTCCAGCTCCAGCGCCGGCGTGCTGACGGAGTGGCTTTGGCTTTCATAGGTGGCACCGGCAGCCTGGGCACGCACCATCAACGTGCCGCCGAATACCTCCTGACGCGGCACAACGGTGGTAACCGTGCGCGGCGTGCTTTTGTATCGTTTACCCGCGACTACGCCCATCGTTATACCTCGGTCATGTTGTATTGGACTTCGTGCTCTACGTAGTCGTAGAGCTGCTCAACCTGCAGGCTGAACGCCCCGGTTGTGTAGTTGATGCTGCCGATGAAGCCGATCCAGTTGCCGACGCCGTCGTCGTTGGCTTCGTAGTCCACCAGCTGCACGCCGCTGTAGGCGACGCCATCGGTACCGGACGGCACCAGCGATTTGCGGGTGGATTGCCAACGGATGTTGACGCTGCCCGGCTGCAAGGGCGCGCCGGGGATTACCCCGCTGACGATGCCGCCCGAGTCCGGCGCTGCCGTGAGCGGGGTATCCACATCCACACCGCCGCGGTTGTAGTCGATAACGATGCTGCTGCCCTGGTCGGGCGTGCTGGCCAGCTCCAGCCGCACGGTGCCGGTGAGGTAGACCACGGTACCGGTACCGGCTGCGCCGGCCAGGGTGCCGTCGCCCTGGTCCAGCAGGGTCTGGCTGACGCCGCCCTGCAGCACAGTGACCACAACGCTACCCGGCTCGACGCCCTCATGCGGCAGCTGGTGCTCTACGCGAATCTGCGGCGCGGTACCGGCGCCGGTGTGGGTTTGCAGGTTGTCGTCGATTTGGCAAACGTAGGTGTAGACCAGGCTGGTGTTGACATCCGGCAAGGCGTTGAGGCTGATGCTCACCGCGCCGGTGGCAAAGTCAACCGTGCCGCTGCCCTCGCCCGACAGCTCGCCGTTGCCCAGATCCCGCAGCTCATACCATTTGCCCAGCGCCATAAAGCTGATCGACAGCGTGCCGGGGCGCGGCTTGGCCTCGGCAAGGTTGAGCGTGTACGCAAAGCCCCGGGTGGCCAGCACCACTTCGATCTCGCCGGTGACGCTCTCCCCTGTGACCGCTGCTGCCGGCTGATAGGTGAGGCTGGCCGAGCCGGTGTAGGTGCTGGACCGGTAGGCGTTGATCTCGCCCGTTTCGTAATCGACGGTGATGCGCGTGAAGTTGTTGGCACCGCTGCGCCAGGTCAGCTCGCCCTGCCCTTCGTCTGCATACACGCCGCCGTTAATGCTGAGCGACAGGCTACCCAGGGCGGCGCCGTGGGTGATAAAGCTGCGGCTCTGGCCCGCCGTCACCTGCGCGAACTGCAGCGTAACCGTGCGGCTGGTCGGGCTGGCCGGCACAACGTAGCGCTTGCGGGCACCGCCGAGCTGATTGGTCAGCGCGCTTTCTTTCACCGCGCTGGGTACCAACTGCGAGTAGACCGAATCCACATTGACCGTCATGTCGCCAGCGGTGATCGCGGCAGCCAGCGGGCTGATGCCGTAGTACCGGGCCGAGTCTGCAACCTGCGTGGCGAGCACCACGCTCTTGGGTTCGTTGGCCAGGTTGGTCGCGCTGGTGCCACCGGGCACAGCCTGCCCGCCCGGGAACTTGACGTTCAGCGGCGCGGTGATCGTGATCGAGAGGCGGCGACGGGTGAAGTTCACAAAGTTGCCGTTGCCGTAGTCGTACACAAACTCCTCGAGCGCAGCCTCCACCGCCTGCACGCGCACGTATTGGCTGTTGGCTCCGCTGGTGAGCTGGAACACATCACCCACCTCCGGCACCCGGGCCTCTTGCCGCTGAATACCAGTGATTGCGCGCTGGCCCGCATACTGATCGCCCAGCAGCTCAAACTGCGCAACGGTCGACGGGACCACGTAGCCCTCGATAACCGAGCGAGCATCAGAGCGCTCATCGGTCTGGCTGTTGCTGTTGAACAGCAGCACTGCCACGCGCGGATCCGCCGGGGCTTTGGTGACGATGGAGTGCGCACCCAGGTAGGCGTCGGCATTCTCGGTCAGCACACCGGCAAACACCTTGCGCAGCGCGATGCGGCCAAGGGTGCGGTCAAGCCGGCTGATATCGGGGAACAGGTTGTTCACCTCACCGTCGATCACAGCATCGCCAGTGGCGCGCCCGCCGCCGTCGTTTTCATCGGTCAGGCGTTGGGACTTGAGGATTTTCACGTCATTGACGGTGATGGTCATGCTTTTCTCCGGGCATAAAAAAACCCGCGCTGGGCGGGCTCAAGGGCGGGTTCATCAGGGTGCCGGGTCTGGCTCTGGCTCTGGCTCTGGCGGCGGCGCGACGGTAATCAGCCGCAGGGTCAGCTCATACACGGTGTCTGCCATGTCTTGTGAGCGGATGACCTGCTTTGCCGCGAGCGGCGGGCCGCTCTCGCGGTTCCAGGTCACCCAGTACTGATCACCGCGCGGCAGCACCAGTTGCATCACTGCACTGGGCTGATCGCGCAGCGCCTCCAGCGCCCGGACGGTGGCCAGCGTGAACCAGGCCCCGCCGTTGCTCTGCAGGGTGATGGGCCGGCCATGCAGCTTGACGCCCTCCTGAATCAGCAGCGCGCCGGTGAGGCCGCGTTCCTGGCTTTGGGTGATGGCGTCCCAGTCAAACTCGTCTACCCATTCCATCTGGTCGCCGGCCAGATCCGGATCGGCAGCCAGGTCCACTGCGCCAAGGGTTAATGGCATCACACGCTCCTCAATCCAGCCTGTTCAAGAATCCCCAGCAGTGCGTCTTGCTGCCCGGTGGGCACGCTCACATCGACAGAACGGCCCTGCGCCGTTTCCAGCCGGATGATCGTGCTGGGCGTGGGCGCGGCTTCCGGCGCTGCCGCTGCGACGGCTTCACGCCGTTGCTGCCGGGCTTCGGTTTCGCGGGCCAGTTCGGTCTCGGACTGAATGGCGCGCAGCATGCCGAGGGCTTGCCGCAGGTCTGCAACGGCGGCCAGATTGCCCACCGCCTGCGCTTCGGCAATCTGGGCCTGCAGTTCAGCCTGCCGGCTTTGCATACGCCTGCGCTCGATCGCTTCCTCGTTGCCGCGCACCTTGTCCAGCTCGTCCCTGATGCTGGCGAGCGTGCCCTTCGCGCTATCGGCCACCGACTCAAACTGCTGCTTGACCGACTCCAGGGCGCTGTCCAGCTCGGAGAAGTCCGAGGCGTCCAGCAGGTCCAGGCTGGACTTGAGGCCAACGGCCTGCACCTTGAAGCTGGCCAGCGAGACTGCGCCCTTCTCATACCCGTCCATCAACCGCTGCAGTGCCAGCTTCTGCTCCAGAAACTGCTCCTGCAGCTTGCGGCTGGCGAACAGGGTTTCATCCGCCCAGCGCGCAAAGGGGCCGCGCATGCGGTTGTCGAGATTGTTTTGCAGATCAGCCAGTTGATCGTTGACGATATTCAGCGACGCGGCAGTGCCTTCGAGGCTGCTGGTGTCAAGATCCACATCAACGCTGCTGATGCCCTTGAGCGCGTCAAACGCCTGCAGGGCTTTATCACTCAGCTCTGCCAGCGGCGAGCGCGCGGCGGTCATCACCTCGTCGAAGAAAGTGCTGAACGCATCGCGGAAGACTGCCTGCTGCTCGGCCCGTGCATCTGCTGCGGCTTGCTCTGCTGCTGCCTGCTCGGCCAGCGCATCGGTCACGGCCTGCAGTTGCTTCTCAAGGTTTGTCTGGGCGTCGGCCTGGTTGCCGGTCGATTCGCTCAGCTTGTCCTGTTGTTTCTCCAGCGCCTTGATGGCTTTGTTGTACTCATCAACCGACAGCTTGCCGTCTTCATACAGTGAGCTGATGGCGGTGCGCAGCTTGCTGATATCAACGTCAGTCTTGGCGTTGCTGATGGCCTTCTGGACGCCGGCGAAGTCTTCCAGCTCGTCGATCACATCAGAGAGGGACTTTGCCGTTTTTGCGGCTTCGCCCCCTACTTCGTCCAGCTTGTCGGCAACGATGCCGAGGCCGGCTGCGTATTCCTGCTGGGTGATTGCGCCGTCCTGGTACGCGCTCAGCATTGCCGTGCGCAGGCCCTGCAGCTGCTCCACCGTGGTGGCGGTGTCGATCAGCTTCTGAGCTTCGGCAAAGTCGGCAATAGCCTGAGTGCCGGCGATCGCCGCTTCAATCGCGGCGTTCTTCACCAGCTGCTGGTTGTTGACCAGTTCATCAGCCAGCGCCTGATTCATCATGCGCTGCTGATCAGTCTCGGCCTTGACCGCCTCGGTCACATCCCGCGCGCCCCGCACCTGATGCCGCGTGGTTACGTCCCATGCGTTGCGGATGCTCTCGCCAGACTGCTCGATCTGATTGACCAGCGCGCCCTGCAGCATTGTGATCTCGCTGCGGGCGTTGGTGATCCTCTCTTTCAGGGAATCCAGATTGAAGGCATCAGCGATTGCCTCCCCTGCTGCCAAGAACGGGTCAGCGATGTTCTTAGCCAGCGTCACGGCAGCAAGCCCAATGGCCGCGAAGCCAGCCACCAGCCCCTGAAACAGGGTGGTGAACGGCGCCACAAACAGCTGCACCCGCATGCGGGCGTCGTCCAGCTTGGCACCCAGATCGCTCAGCCAGGTGCTGGCCTTGTCGCTCAGCTCGCTGAGGTCAAAGTCTGCAATGTCTCCGATGAACCGCTTGACCCACTCCGACGCCTCGATGAATGCATCGGACAGGGTGGTGGCCAGCTGATCCAACTTGCCGTCACGATCCATCTGGTCGATGGCATCGGCCACGCCCAACAGCTGCTGCTTGACGTAATCGAGCGCGCCGCTTTTGGCGATGCGATCGAGGAAGTCAGCCGCCACGTCACGCAGGTTGCTGACGATGCCAGTCAGGCGGCTCATGTTGGCCGCTGCTGAGCCCTCTGCCGCTTTGCCAATCTCGGTGATCAGATCGCGGATTACATCGCGGCCCAGCTTGCCCTTGCTGCTCAGCTCCTGCAGCTGCTCGGTGTTTTTGCCGGTTACCTTCTGCAGCAGATCCCACACGGGCACACCGCGTTCGACCAGCTGCAGAATCTCTTCGCCCTGCAGCTTCTGCTTGGCCCACGCTTGGCCGAGGGCCGACGAGATGCCGGTCAGCTTTTCCATACCCCCGCCGAGCTTCTCGGACTGGTCGGTAATGGCCTGCAGGGTGCCGTCCATTGGATCAAGGCCAAATGCCTTGAGCAGCGTGAACGCTTCGGTCACGTCCTGCAGCTGCAGGGGCGTGTCACGGGTAAAGCGCTTGATCCACTCCGTGGCCTGCTCGCCGCCCTCGATAGAGCCCATCAAGGCAGTGAGCTGGGTCTGCATGCCCTCGAACTGGTCGCCGGTTTGCAGCATCGAGTAGATGCCATCGCGCACCAGATTCAGGCCTTTTTGTACCAGGCCGAACGCCGCATTGAGCGAGACGTAGGCCGCAGCAAAGGCCAGTACTTGCTTGGCACCGGAGGTCATCGCCGAGCGGGCGGCATCAACGCGCGAGCGATACTCAGAGGATGCCCGCGACGCCTTGCGCAGCTCATTCTCCAGGCGCCGCACCTCATCGGTGTTGTCGCCCACTGCTGCCTTGGCCTTGGCCAGCTCGGCGGCCAGCCGCTTCTCTTCGTTTGCCAGATCCGCCGTATCGATACCCGCGTCACGGGCGGCGGCTTCGTGATCGCTCAGGCTGGCGTTGAGCGCAGTCACTTGCTTGGCCAGTTTGCGGCCTTCGCGCTCGGCCTCCTTCAGGGACTGCGCCAGGCCCGCGGCTTCCGGCGCTTTGTTCAGCGCCTCACGCAGCTCACGCACCTGCAGGTCATTCTGTACCAGCGCCTGCTCTGCCTGTTCGGCAGCGCGCTGGGTTTGCTTCAGGCTCTCAGCCAGGCCTCGGGCAGACTTGGCCCGGTCAAACTCATCACGCAGGCTCTGGCTCTGTGACTGCACATCCTCCAGCGCCTTCGCCGCCTTGCGGGCCTCGGGCGACAGATCATCCTTGCCGCGCAAGATGAACTGAATCAGGCGGTCTTTGATGCCAGCCATGGGTTTTCTCCGGGCAATAAAAAACCCTGCCGTGGCAGGGTTCCAGGTGTTCGATCACGCAGCTATCTAGCCCGTGAAATACGCACGTCAATCAACCTCTCACCAGAGAAGTCGCATCGAATATCAAACTTGTTTTCGGCACCGAATGCGTTTTCAGCAGTGAAGCTGCTGATCACCGTACTCTCGCCATTAGGCCGGGCGTTGAACGCCAGATCCAGAATTCGTGAGAAGTCCACCGAGTCAGCCCGGTAGGCCCGATCCCGAGCTTCCTGCTCGCACCGCCTGACCGCAGCCCGTTCTTCAATCTGAACCGGTACCGCAATGCTGCCTCGGCCATCGATATCCCGCATAGTGAAGCGAACCACCGTTGGAACCTGACGATCACCACACTGGACAAAGAACGACGGATTGTCCGGGGTGCTGTAGTCACGGGATACACCTGCCGTCTCGGGCGCTATGCGCTGACGACAATGAGCGTGCTCGGTTGAGAGCCGGTTCAGCATCCGAGCAACTTTCACTCGATACTGAGACTCCATCAGGATCAACTGCTGCGCCCGGATTGGGCCGCCGGTATCTTCCGAGCCTCCCCCGGCATCCTGCAACGATCCAGCGCAAGGCTTGTCGGTAAATACCGGCCGACCGTTCTGATCCTTGCATTGATAAACCTGACCATACCCTGGCGCACTCAGCGCCGCAGCAGCCAGTCCAACAACTACACATGCCATCCTTGCAGACATAAGGTGCCCTCCTTTCAACTGAGGGCACCTTAGCACATCACTCACCGCATCAAGCCGCCATATCCATCTGGCAGAACTTGCTGAGGCCGGTACCGGTGATGCGATCATCCGCCAGCGCTTCGCCCGGGATCTCCAGTTTCAGGTACTCCTGACCGAAGGCTTGCATCTGGCTGACAAGGCCCAGCTTCACGCGATGAAAGCGCAGGCTGTAGGGCTCACCCGACTGGGCATCATTCAAGCCGGCAATGTAAATCTCCAGCTCGACCGCAGGCGCCGTCAGCATCTGGATGACGCTGGCACCGCGCGGGGTGTAGCTGGCTTTGACGCCGGCGCTGGTGATGTTGGTGGTGCTCAACACGATGATGCCGTGCTGGCTCAGCAGGTAGTCGGTACCGGCAACCAGCGCAGTGTCTGACGCCGTTTTCAGCACCGGCGCAACCGTGAGGTCCGGCAGGTGCTTGAACGGAATCAGCTCACCGAGCACACCGGCGCAGGCCAGGGCTTCATCCACAATGGGCGTGGTATCGACTTCGGTCACAGTCGCACGGGTCGCACGCGCGATGTTCTCAGGCGTGAGGTCCCACAGGCCGATGGTGGTGTTCACATCCGTCACACGATCACGGACGTTACGGTTACCGCCACCGCCGCGATAGTTCGGCAGGGCAATGCGGTTGGTCTGGTAGGAGATGTTGAAGACATCGCAGTTGCCGATATCCAGCAGCGCATCTTGGCTCTGATAGGCGCGAGCGTAGGCAATGCCCTCGCCGATAAACGAACGATCTACTTGTGCCATGAAGGGTTACTCCCGTTAGGCCTTAGTGGCTGGCTCGGCCTTCTCAGGCGCGGCCGGCTGCTTGGCGGTTGCGTCGGTGGGCTTGGCAACAAACCCGTTCTTGATGGCGTGGGCGGCCACATCCGGCGGCAGATTCTGCTCGCCCTTTGGATAGGCCACGACCTTGCCGCCCGCATTCCAATTGAATGGTGCGGTGACGTTGTGCTTCGGCATGAATGCCTCCGGTTATTTGAGGGGTTGTTGGTAGTTGATTTGCAGCTGCATGACGTGGGCGGCCCACTGGCGACCCGGCGCGGGCGGCAACGATGACTCACTGGGCATAGCAACCTGCTGCACGCCCTGAACCGCCAGCCCGGCCTTTGGCCCTGCCAGCGCGACTTTCACCGCCAGCCGCCCAGCACGCAGCGCCGGGGCGAACGCACGGAGCTTGGTGACCAGGGTCACGCTTACCGTGGTTTGCTCGCGCACCCCGGCGTCGCCGACGCGCTGCAGCTCCTGCGTGTCGCCGGGCTGCAGGATGATGAAGCTGTCCGGCAGCGCGGGGTCGGCCTCATCCAGCACCCGCAGCACGCTGTCTTCAAACACCAGCGCGCCAAAATCAGGCACCGCGGCCAACCGCTGTTCAAGCTCTGCCAGCAGCAGGCTCTGTACGTCAGCAGGCATATCAGGGCCTCACGTAGAAAGTGATCAGGGAACCGTCATCAGATTCGATGCCGTCCAGGTGCATGGTCTTGCCGGCCATCAGCTTGACCGGCTCGCCCGCATTGCTGCGGAACGCGCCCTTGCGGTCATAACTGCCCAGCGCGCCTTTAAGCACGCAGATGGTGACCACACGGTCAACAGCACCGGACACATCGTTAATGCGCTCAACATCCTGCTCGACGATGGCATCGAGCCCCTCAACCGCAACCGAACCGGATGCGGTGAGGAAGTCGACGCGCCCATCCTTAAGCGAGTCCAGCAGGGTGGCGTCCATGTCGTCCATGGCTGCGGAGAAGTCGCTCATGGCTACTCCTCCACTGCTCCAGCCCGCTTGATGATGCCTTGCCCCAGAAGATCTTCCTCGATCTCAGGGGTTGGCGGCTGGTACGGATCGCCTTCGACGTAGATTTCACCGGCTTCCTGAATACAGCCCCAGGCAACCACAAAACCTGCAGAGGCGACTGGCGCCGCCGCTTCCGGGCCAACATCCTGCCCAGTGGATGCAGCACCGGAATCAGCACCAGCCTGGGCTTCCACTGCACCAGCTTCTGGCGCTTCCACAGCGTCATCCAAGTCAGCTGCAGGAGCTTCATCCCCTTCGATCGGCACCAGGTCGGCTTGCGGCTTCTTAGCCGCTTTGCCAGCCACGTCACACCACCTTGGCGAAGATGAAAGCGTCCGGCTCGAGGAAGCCGGCCATGGGCGCGCTTTGCAGCTTCAGCCAACGCGCAGACGGCTCCGGAGTGACCCAGCTTTTCGGGAAGCGGGCCGCTTCCACCATGCCGCTCTCGATTGCGTCCAGATCCTGAATCGCGCCGTACAGCATCGCGTTGCGGGTATTGCTGGCACCGAGAATCAGGCCACCCGCCGGGATCATCGGCTGCTCGACGTCTTCCTCGTCCAGGTACCACTCGTCGTAGGCATACAGGTCCAGACCCGGGTCATTCAGGTAACCCAGATAGGTCACACCGTCCGGCAGCTCTTCCGGCTTGATCATGCCCATGTCTACGCGACGGGTGTTGAGTTGCTTCATCACCATGTCGTTGGCCTGAAAGGCCGAAACCGCTTCGGCGCTCAGCACTGCAGTGTTGGCAGTCCGGCCAGAGTCCTTGGCGATCTTGCGCTTCCAGGCGCGCAGGTTGGCGATAGGGTCAGAACCATCTGCATCCCACTTGTCAGTGGTGAGCGTGATCTTGTGGTCAGCGGCCATGAGGAAGTCGATGGTGTCATCAACACCTTCGCCGACCACACGAATCTGGCCAGTGGTCAGGGCCTGAGCGCACTGCCACTCTTCACGGCGGATGATCTCTTCATCCAGGTCACGCAGGTCCGCGCCCAGCTTCTCAGCTGCACGCTGCGCCGGCGGCTTGGCCGCATAGGGTGATTCACCGGCTGCGCGCTTGAGGATCAGGTCGGCAGTGGTTTCGCGCTTGGGCTGAACATACGGCGGCGCGTAGGTGCTGCTGCTGTAGCCTTCGCCCAGCGATACGCTGCCAGGCAATTTCGGGTGCACGAACGGCGCCATCTTGCGCTTGCCTTTGACGATGTCGATGTCAACGGTTTTGGTGGGGAAGGTGCGCGGGTTGGAGCCGTTGAAGAATGTCGCCATCAGGAAGCGGCGCGGGGTCTTCATCTGCTCGACGGCTTCGAGCATCGTGCGGGTATCAAAAATATCCATCTGTCAGTGCTCCTATCAGCGGATGAACAGAGAAAGCGGACGCAGCGCAGCCTTCACGCTTGCGACGGTGTGGCCGGTGCCAATGGTCAGCTTGTCGCCGAGCACTTCGCCGGTCAGCAGCACCGGGGCGGGGGCGGGGGCGTCAGTGGTATCCACCGCCTCAGCCAGAATCACCTCGGGGGTTTCCGAGCCATCCTCGGCAGCAGACAACGACAGCACGTACTCATCATCGGCAGTGACCTTGCCGAGCACGGCGCCCGCAGCCAGGACCTGGCCCTGAGCGATCACCACCGAGTCCATGACGACGGGGAAGGTGCCAGCAGCAAGCTGAACCGGCACATAGGTATTACGGATCGGGTTAGCCATGTGGCCTCCTATCAACGACGGTTTGCACCAGCGGCAATTGCGCTGGCGGCGGCAGTCCGTTCAGCGGCTTCGCTTTCCGCCGGCGGGGTTTGGGTAGTGGTGCGGGTTGCATCGGCCTTGATGCCAGCCAGGCTGATTCCGCGATCCTGCGCAGCTTTGAACAGCTGCAGGGCTGTGGCTTCAACACTGGAACCATCGTCGATGGCCGCTTCGATTTCCTTCTCGAAGCCCGTAGCAGCGAGCGCCTGAATACCTTTGACGCGATCGCGCTCAGCGGCGACCGCAGCAGCGGTAATGGCCTTCTCGTCTACCGGCTCAGGTGCGGCAATCTGAATGGTGTTCGGGTCGGTACCAGCAGCCAGAGCCGCCTGCAGTTCCGCCGTGGTCTTTACGGTTGTCATGGTGAGTTTCCTCGGGGTTGCGGCCGCTTTGGCCATTTCAGTGATCAGGCCCTCAAGAGAGCCCAAACGGTGTGCGAGCCCAGCGTCTACCGCCTCGGCGCCCACTCTCAGGCCGCCGTGGTCGCCCATCTCAGGGATACGCTCAACATCAACGCCCAGGTTGCGGGCGACCTTGGCGACAAACACGCCAGACATGGAGTCGATGGTTTTGCTGAGCACGGCCCGCCCCTCTTCGGTGGAGAGGTCCGGGCGCTTGTTGGGGGCGTTCTGGCTGGTGATGGTGTAGCGCTTCTCGCCTTCTTTGGCGTCGCGGATCAGCACCTCGGTAACAACGCCGATGCTGCCCACCAGTGCAGTGTCATCGATCACCAGTTCTCCAGCTGCGCTGGCCAGCCAGTAGGCCCCGCTGGCGACATAACCGCCGCCGTATGCCTTGATCGGTTTGCGCTCCCGAGCTGCATAGATCATGTCGGCCAGCTCGTTGATGCCGCTGGCCTCACCACCCGGGCTGTCGATATTCAGCACGATGCCCTTGATCTTCGGGTCATCGAGCGCGACTTGAAGATCAGTCGCCAGCTCCTGCGTGCTGGTGGCGCCGCTGATACGCGTGAACAGGTTGGCGTAACGCATGATCGGGCCGGTCACGGGGATCACTGCGATCCCATCGCGCACGGTCACGCTGCGGGCGTTCTCCAGCGGCTTGCCGATCCGGGCTTCCAGCGCTTCCGGCTCACCCTGGCGATCAGCAATCGCCATCAGGTTATCCAGGGCGTCAGGCAGCATCAGCCATGACCGCGACGCGGCCAGCTCAAATGCACGTGGCATGGGGTTTACTCCTGATTGGTGTTTGGTGCTTCTGGCTCGGGCTGGGCGCCCTTGGGCAACTGGTAGTTGCCATCCTGCCGGCGCTGGTCAATCTCGCGGGCGCGCTGGCGATACACCTGCTGCCATGGCTCGCCGGTCATAGCTGCTGTTTCCAGTGTTTCGTTGCTGACGCCGATCTCAATCCGCTTGCCTGCTGCGTTGGCTTCTTTGAGCTCGTCGATAGCGCCACGGGCTGGGCCAATCCACAGCGCCTGGCAGTAGGCCTTGCGCTTGAGAGGGTCGGCATAGCCAGGCAGATCGATCAGCCCACGCGCGACAGCTTCGTCGATGATCAATTCACGGCTGGGCTGGCAGAAGTCGCAGGTCAGCCACCAGCGGCGCAGGCTGTAGAACCGCCATGCCTGCAGCATTGCTGCGCGGGCTGCGCTGTAGCTTGAGCTGTAGAACAACAGAATCTCTTCTGCCGGCAGCTCCAGCGCTGCGCCGATCTCCTTCACCACGGCCATAAAGAACGGATCAAACTGCGCGTTGGGTCGGCCGGGGTTGACGGTGGTCGCCTTCTCACCACGACCAAGATCGATGATTGCCCCTTCACCAAGCTGAATATCTCCACCGTCGTCGTCATCGGTCGATGCGCCTTCGCCGCCATTCACCAGGCTGGCAAGGTTCATCTTTTCATCATCGAACTCGCTGCTCTTTTCGATGAAGACGGTGAACATGGCCGACACCACCGCAGCCATCAGCTCGGCACTGCTGTAGCGCTCCAGCTTCTGCAACGGCTCAAGCACAGGCGCGAGGTAAGGTGCGCCACGCTTCTGACCGGGCCGCTCTTTGTCTGCCATGATGTGCAGCACCCTGCGACGCCCTGTTACGGCGCCGAAGGCTTCCAGCTTGTCCCAACGCAACTCAGCACCAAGCGTCAGCTCATTCGGGTAGCCGCTGCACACGTGGTACCGCACCGGAGCGCCCAGTGCATCGAACTCAACGCCCTCCACAATGCGGGCGGTATCGAGCGCCCGACCAGGGTTTGACAGGCGGTCTGTCTCGATCAGTTGCAGGCGAGTGCTGAAAACGCAGCCGGTGCGCTCCTCATCTGGGGTAGACACCAGCACATCACCACCCACCAGCGACGACACCAGCACCAGCGCTTGCAGCTGGTAGTGGTTGAGCGTGGCCTCGGCGTCGCACTCGCGTGGGTCATCCGCATAGATTGACCAGATCCGGTCCAGCTTTGCATTCAGCGCATCGCCTTCTTCCTCGCTCAAACCAAGCGCCTCGGTATCGACCTGAGCCCGACACACCAGCCCGGTACCGACAACATTCGTGCGCAGACGCGTGATTGCCGCACGGGCGATCAGATGGTTACGCATCGCATCGCGGGAGCGGGCCACCAGCATGCTGCGCTCGCTGCTTGCCAGGTCGCGCCGCGGGCTACCAAGCCCGGGAAGCCAGCTAACCATGCTGCGCAGCATGCGCGATGCACCACGCCAGCGTGTCTCGCTACCTCCGCCACCGCCCTGCGTGACGATTTGCGGCTGAGCAATCTCGCGGGCCAGCTTGAGCGTTTCCTGCATGAGCAGCTGCTCGGGAGATTTTTTGAAAAAGCCCATGATCAAATCTTCCCGTAGGTGATGCGGCTACGCCCGCGACCGCGCAGGGCTGCTTGCTCCGCAGCCACTTCACGGGCGATCTGCGCTTCCAGAATCCGGAGGCTGGCCAGTTCGGCGCGTTGCAATTCGCGGTCGCCCTTGCGGAAGCGCTGGCCCTTCTCAAGGATCGTCTTGATCGACGCCCGAACGTCAGCCAAGCGCTGTTGTGCATCGGTCATGGTTCACCTCAGTGCGCCCGACCGCGCACCCTGCGTCCTCCGCTCTTGGCGGCCTTGCGGGGTATGGGCGCGACGGGCTCTTCGCTATTGAAAAGGTTGGGTTGCAGCAGTTGCTGCTCCAGCGCGTCCCAATCGGCGTCGCGCAGGATGTGTGTCTTCAAGCTGCGCGCCGCATGCAGCGCGTAAACCTCGCAGTCCAGCGCCTCATTGCGACGGCCTGCCTTTTTCTGCCAGACCATCTTGCTCGGGTTGCGCGGGTGCGGAGCCAGCACCTCGTTGGTGATCTGCTCGTAGTAGTCGCTGCGGATATCGCTATACCAGTGCATGCGGCCAGGGCCGGTGCCTTTCAGGCGCAGACGCTGATCAATCAGCGACTTGGCCTTATGGGTACCAACGATGAACGGACGCAGGCCGTACTTCGATGCCTTGGTGTTCGCTGCGTTGGTGTCAGAGGTCGGTGCGGGCTTTACGAAAATCTCGCGCTCCCGGCTGTCTACCGATGCCCCTTTGACCGCCATGATGTTGAAGCGCATCCGGGCGCGGACGTAGGTGTACACCGCGTCGCTGGATGTGCCGTCAGAGCAGTCGATGCCCGCTGCACTCACAACCATCTGACAGCCGTGCTCGCTCTTGACCTGAGTCGCCAGCAGCTTATCCAGCTCGACCCACACCGGGTCTTTCACATCCAGCGGATTGCCATGCAGCTCGCCCCAGTACAGGCGCCATGACTCCTCACCACGCCCCCAGCCAACCATCAGCACAGCCAGGCGATCGTGCTGCACGTCTACACCAACAGTGATCAGCAGCACGCCTTTCGGTGCGGTCAGCTCGCCATAGGCTTCGGCTCGGCGCTCAAGCTCGTCGGTCTTTGGCGCGTCGCTCTGGTATTCGTAACTCTCGCCCTTGGAGCTGTTCACGTAGGCGATCATCGGCCCGATATTGCCTGGGCTGCTGCGTGCTCGGCCTGCAGCTTCTTCTCCATGAGTACTTCAAAGCGCGAGCCGTAGAAGGTCGCGTAGAGCTCATTGAGAATGTAACCGGCGATGCCGCGAAACTCGGCGGTCGCCTCCCAGCGCCCATGTTTCAGGTTGGCGTTCTTCTGGTTGTCGTCCCAGATCGCGCCACAATGCGGGCAGGCGTAGTAGCTCTGCTCTGGGCGATGGTTGCCGTACACCTCGTGCTGGTAATCCGGATCCTCCGGGCAGTGCAGGTGGTCAAAGCTGAGCGCGTGCTCCTGGCCGCACTCGTGGCACGGCACCAAGCCAACGCGCTTGTCCGACAACTCCAGTTCGGCATCGATGGCCGACAGCCCTTTGATCGTCGGCGTACCACCGATGATGATCTTCGAGCGCCGGAACGTTTTCAGGCGCTCCTTCGCCAGCTTGATGCTGTCGCCCTGCCCGCGCAGGTTCAGGTTGCAGTCGTCCGGCTCTTCAACCGCCACCCGCGGTACCGGGGTGGACTTAACACTGGCCGGGCTGTTGGAGCCGACCAGCTTGAGGAAGCCACCGGGGAACTTCTTAAAGTCCTGCCGCTGCTGCAGCTTGCGGCTGCGCAGGTCTACCTTCTTCCGCAACCGAGGCGTCGCCTCGATCATTGGCTCCAGCTTTTCCGCCACGTACTGCTTTGCAGCCTCGGCTTTGGGGAACAGCACCAGGATCGGCGATGGGTCAATGTCGATCCACTTGCCCAGCGCATTACCAAGCACGCCGCTTGTCCAGGCCACCTGTGCCGACTTCCTGCCAACGATCTCGTTAACAGCTGGATCGTCCAGCGCCTCAAGCGGGCCGCCTGGCCAGATCAGGTGCGGGGTAATCTCAAACCGATACTTGCCTGGGCGCGCAGCTTCTTCCGGGGCAAGCCAGCGATACTTGGTTGCCCACTGGATGGTGCTCAGCCGGGGTGGTGGAGACCACTTGCGGCAGACTCGGCGCAGCGACTTAGTCGCCGTCTTCTTCAGCAGCCTCCGGATCGTCCGGTTCGTCAGGATCCCCGTCTGACGGGTCTTCGTCATCAGGGTCATAGTTCGCCAGCTCTCGGAGGATGGCCTCGATAGGGTCGCGGATCAGTTGGTCATCCACCTCAACCCCGTATCGGGCAGAAAGTTCGCTCGCCAGGTTCTCCGGCAAGGTGTTCAGTAGTTCGATCTTTGCGGCGGTAATCATCGCCTCGAAGCGCTCGACCAGTTCCTCGGCCAGCACCACTTCTTCCAACTCACGGGCCAGCGCCAGTTCCTCGCGGTCACCCTTGATGCGGTCCAGCCGCTCGCGGGCTGTCTCGCGCTTGCCGTTGAGTGCGGCAGCCTGCACCAGCCACTCGATCACCGCGGCCGTGTCATACACGTTTTCATTGCCGCGCCCGAGGCCAACCTCGACCACCGGCATGCCAGCGTTCTGCCAGCGAGATAGCGTGCGCTCATCACGGCCAACAATCTCACCGAGCTCAGCCTTAGTGACTTGCTTGCCCATGACACACACCTTGAAAAGACGGACACCCCTAGACAAATTTCAGCTAGAGCCAAAACACGAGCCGAATAACCCGTGTAGGGTCCGGGGGGCCGGGGAGGACCCGTAAAAATCCGGACGCCCCAAATCGGTGCAACCCGGCCACCTACCCCCCGAACCGCTCGATGGCCCTGCCGATCGCGCCTTCGACCAGCGCATCGTTCTCGGCAACCCGCCGCACCACGCGATGAAAGTCGAAGCGGGCCGAGTAGTTGGGTTGCTTCACGAACAGCAGCACCAGAGCAAGGGTCTTGCCTCTTCGCTCTGCGATACCAATGGGGGTCTTGCCGCGCTTCATCACGAAGAACGCCTTCGCGTGGCCCTTCTTCAGGGACCGAGCGCTGCGGGTTGCGACGATGGTCGAGCCAGACGGGTTGTCTGCACCCAGACCAGAAAGCACTTGCTGCATGTGGCCGCGAGACATGTTGCCGTAGGCGTCCATCCGCGCGCCCGGCCCCGGGGCCAGGAACATGCCCGAAGGCAGAATGCCCTGCTCCCGCAACCGGTACTCCGAGCGCTTAACCGATCTGCCTCCGCCGTAGACTTGCGGCTCGAACCACGCCTCGGGCGCCTGACCACCGCCCGCCCCGTCCTTCTCATCCTTGACCCAGACCGCCGCCTCGGGTGCCGATGGCTTGGCACGCAGCAGCCTGAATGCGTTCAGAGTAAAGCGCGTGGGCCTGTCGAATGCAGTGCGGGCCTCGGCCTGCAGCATCTTGATGGCCTCGGCTCCAACCTCGTTGACCGCCCATGCCAGTGCAGGATTGGCCTGCTTGCCCAGCTTCGCCAGATCTGCCAGCGCGTCGTCCAGGTCGGTGACGGCCAGCCCTGCGCCGATCACCGCCCCAGCGCCTCACGAATCTCTTTGATCATGTCGATCAGCGACATGCCTTGGCTCTTTGCTGCGTAAGCAAACCACGCCCGGACCAACACCCAAGCCGGGAGGCCGCAGGCAAAGCACAGGCCGATCATCGCTACCGTGCCTTCGAACGTATCGACCCAGCTGGTGAAGCCAAGCCACTGGACCAAACCAGCCCCTCCACAGATGGACGAGACCAGAGTGCTGATCAGACCGGCCACCCACTCGCGTGAGGTTTTCGGCAGCGTCATCGCCATCACCACGACCGCGGCCAGGATCGCGCCAACGCTGACGCCCAGCAGCTTGCCCAGCCCAATGCCGGCCAGCCCTGCGGTGGTCGGCTCGCTCATGTTCTGAATCCTCATGGATGCTCCCGGGTTGAACCTTCCCTGGCGCTGAAATAGAAAACCCCGCCGGAGCGGGGTTTGGGGTTTGCTGGCAGCCAGTCCAGCAGGGGAAGCGGTTTGCCGTGCTGCTTACGCACGAATCAAAAACTTAGCTGACTTTTTACGCTAGACCGTCAAAGGCGTAAACCGTCGATTAACGCCCTTTCCGGTGCTTTGCGTGGGCAGTGTGTGCAACGTGTGTTGAACGTGCGTTAGCGCCAAAACATGCCCGACGAACGGTAACGACTATTTTCAAGATGCCCGCCGAAGCCAGGGCAGCTCAGCCAGCAGCAGCGGCTCCAGCAGCACATGCAACTGGTGCAGCTTGCTGCGATAGGTCGCCTGCGACCGCCAGCCCATGCGCTTGGCCTGCTGCTCCACCAGCGGCATCGGGTCGGTCAGGTACCGCACCCGGGCCAGCTTAACCAGCTCTGCGCCAACCTTGCCGTGCCCGCCCGCCTCCACCGGTTGCCGGATCATCACCAGGGCACGCTCCACCGCTTCACCCACAGCACCCAGCGGGCCGTTCTCAAGACCAACGCCGTAGCCATTGCCAAGCGCAGTACTCCGGATCATCTCGCCCTGCGCATCGATCATTGCACCCAGAGTGCACTGCAGCATTGCCACCGTGCCCCGCCGCCGATACTGGTCTCCCCAGGTAATCAGGGCCATTTCAACCCGCTCGATCATCGCAACACCCCCTGTTTTCCAACCCTAGACAGAAATCCGCCAACCCTAGACACGACCCCAGACAGCAAAACCCTTTTAAAAACAAACACTTTTTTATAGCTGTCTAGGGTGTCTAGGGTTGATAGGGTTTTTTCCTCACGCATGAACAAAAAACACCAAAGCCGATTGCGATAAATACACGCCCGCGCGCGCGTAAAAACCCGTGCAACCCTAGACACTTGAACGCCAGCCGCTCTAGCACGAGGGCTGTAGCTGTCTAGGGTTTGATTCTGCAACCCTAGACACACCCTAGACACCCCGGACAGATTAAGCATCAGGGCCTCCCGCATTACGCAGCGGTGCGCTGTATCCAATGCAGCCGTCCCACTTCTCCGGGTGCCAGCCGGCCTCAGCGGCCTGCCTGCGCCAATCGCGCACCAACTGGCCCAGCCGCTTGCCATCCGACAGGTCGAGCCCGTCAGGCGGGTTCGGCACAAAGAACATCGAGCGCCTTCGGTTGTTGAAGTCGTCGTACCAGAAGTACTGCCCCGGCGACTTGTATGTGTCCGGCTTGGTGCCGAGAAACAGCCCGAACTTCGTCTCGCTCAACTTGTGCTCACCACCCCGCGAGCACCACTCAGTGAACAGGCCGTATAGGTCCTGCGTGCGGCAAGGGCTGAACGGAATGCCAAGCCCGTCAGTCTTCCACAGGTTGTAGAACGTCTCCCAGGCGGTAAAGCTCAGCTCCACCAAGCGCTGCCGCGCTGGCGTCTTCGGTGGCCTGGTGCGCTCGTCAAAGTCGCCCAGGTCGTAATCCAGCAGGTACTGGTAAAACGCCTCAATACCCCCGTTGGCCAGCTCCCAGCCGATCCGCTTCTGCGCCTTTTCCGGCAGCGTCAGCTCCGGCCACAGCACCAGCATGCGCCGGTCGTTCTCCCCGATCGGCCAGGGCAGGATCTCGTTGGACAGGAACACGGCGTTCATATAGTTCGCCTCTTCCCACCCGTTCATAAACTTGGATTCAATGCGCACCGTCTTGCCGGTGACCATGTGCTTGATCTTGCCCGTCTGGTTGTAGCGCTGGTCCCGGCTGACGACCTCCTCAAACAGGCCATACAGCTTGCTCGACTGCCACTGGCTCCAGCTGCTCTCCAACTGCACCTGGCCAACCGTCGCGCCGTACTCCCCATAGATCGGCCGCATGATGTCGCCGAACAGCAGGCTCTTACCCGAGCCCTCCATCGTCGAGTGCATCAGCACCGCCGTGTCCAACTTCGCGCCCACATGCTGCAGCGGGAAGGCCAGCCACTTGGTCAGCCAGTCGACCGCATCCTGCTGGCCATTGCAGAGGAAGCCCAACAGCCAGACGATGCCACGGCACAGATCAAGATCGGGGTTCGGGGTAAGAGGCAGGCCCTCAAAGGTGTTGATCGTATCCTTGGGGCTTTCCGTCATGCGCGGGTCAAACACCAGATTCGCAGCCGGGATCACCTGCCGCTGGTCCGAGTTCTGCCAGAGCGAGAACGCATCACCCAGCGCCAACTTCACCGCCGCCGCCGGCAAACGCTGCCGCAGCTGGCGGTCGTAAATATCTTGCGAACCGTCCAGGTACACATAGCGCCAGTACAAATCCTCGCTGCTGACCTGCCCCTTCGACTTGCCCAGCCGCTTGCCCAGCTTCGCATCCGTCTCCAGCCGCTTCGCGTGTTCAGGGTCCACGCCCTTCTTGCTCGGCAGGTCATACCACTGGTTGCCCAGAGCCTTACCCACCATCGCCAGAAAGCCCGTCTTCTTCACGACCACCTTACGGTGCAGGTCGAATACCTTCGTCTCGCCCTCCACCAGCGCAAACCGGCTTGTCACCTTCTCCAGCGTCCAGCCCGAAGCCTCCCCCGCCCCCTCTTCTGGCGGTGCCGCACCAGCGGCGGGCGCTGTGTCGGATGGGGCCGGGGGAAGGTCATCAGCCGCGTCAGGCTCGCCCGCCGTGCGCACACGCGGCAACGGCGCATTGGCCGCAGCCCGCTGCAACTGCTCGCGCACCACGTCCAGCCCAAACTCTACATGCAGGTCATTCCAATCGATCTTGCGGGATGCCGTCATGCTGCCTCCCTGCTCTGCTCCGGCGCGACCGGAAACACCGCAACCGCGTCAAACTCCAACGCCAGCGCCTCGGCCTGCACCCGGCCCGGGTTATCGCCGTTGGCCTTGGGGTCATCATCACCGGCTATCACCAACTGCGCGTGCGGGTAGCGCTCACGAATACCGCGGGCAATGTGCGCCATGTTGCCCAGGTCCACACACATGATCGTCGGCCACTGCGTCGCCTGGTACACGCTGCAGGCCGTCGCGTAACCCTCGGCCAGCGCGATCACCGGCATATCATCCGACCGGCCAACCCAATGGCAGCAACCCTGCTTGCGCGCAAACTTCGGGAACAGCTTGGTGCCATTGCCGTTAATGCTCTGGTGGCTCCACACGGTGCCGTCCAGATCGGCCAGCGGAATCAGAATGTCACCCGGCCCGTACTTGCGGAATGAAAGGTGGTCTGGCGTTGGCTTCGGCAGCGCCCCGAAGAACTGGCCGATACTCTCCCCGGTCCAAATCTCACATACCCCGCGCTTGTCGTCCGTCACCATCAGCACCGGCTGCGTCACAAAGCGCACCCCGAATGCCGGCGCCTGCTTGCGCTCCAGGTACGCAGACTTACCCCGCGCCTTCGTAAACTCAGACAACAGGCGAACAGTTGCAGCCTGGATCTGCTGCTGCATGTTCGCCTTGCGCTCTTCATCGGCCAGCACCTCAGCCTCACGCTGCTTGCGGCGGGCCTCCTGCTCCGCGCGCTGGCGGCGCTTTTCTTCAGCGGTCAGGCTCTGCTTGCGCGGCTTCCAACCCCGCTCCTTTGCCAGATGGATAACGGTACCGATACCCGTCTTCCCGCGCTTGCAGCTCTTCCAGACCGACTTAGCATCGGCTGCCTTGTATGAGTCGCCGTTCTGGCTCCAGCTGTTCCAATCATCAAACCCAGCCTCACCAAACTCGGACTTAACGCCCATGGCCACCTGCACCCAGGTCTCGCGGTCATGTGCATCGATATGGGCCAGCAGCCCCGGCAGGTCATCGAGAGTAATATCGGGCAGATCAGCCATGCTGCGCCCCCTTGATCACCTCGAACTCAACCACCCAGACCCAGGGATTTGCGTCCCAGCTCTCATCGCCGTTGATACTGCACCAGAGGTCGATAAACCCCATGCGAGATGCACGTGGCGCCAACTTCTTTAGCTTCACAGTAAGAGGGCGCGCGCCCTCGGCTTGTGCCTGCTCTTCGCTGATGTCATGAAGGCGCTCAACGCGCACGGCGGTGATTTCCAGCTGGATACGGCTGGCCCAGCGCGGCATGTGGATTGATGGCCGCCATCTGCCTTCTGCCCCTGATATCAAGTCCTCATACCACGCAGCGAAGTGATAGCCTTTCACGCGCTCATCGTCGTAGTTGAAAGCACCGTGATCGTCGAGAAAGCTCAGCTCTTCCATCAGGTCGCGAACGTCGCCGTCAGCTCGGTAGGCAATACCAGGAGCACCGGAAAGGTTCACATCAGCCCACGTCTCGCGCACCCACAGCCGATCGCCTGGCTGGCCGTATGGGCAGGGGATGATGTCCACCTCCGGAAAGTCCGTGTGCTCGCCTCGGCGGATAAAAACGCCAAACTTGTCTTTGTGCGGGTGCTTGCTGGTGATTCGCCCGTAGCCTCCGGTGAACCTCCAATCGTTAGCCGGCTGCGGCTTCACCACCCGCCGCGTCACCGTCTTCCGGCCGTCCAGAATCGCGCTGACCATCTCACCACTGAACAGAATCGGACGCTCAAGCACGGCCCACCCCCTTATGCTCGCGGATCGCCTGGCAATGCACACAGCACTCAACCCCCGGCAGCGCCTCGCGCCGCTTGAGGGGAATGGCTTCATCACAGTCGAGGCAGTACGGGTGGTCGATAGCGGGCCGCGAGGCTTTCTGGAGGCGGGCCGCGAGGCTTTCTGGAGGCGGGCCGCGAGGGCATCATCGAGCATCTGCTGGGCGCGGTCGCTGCCCAGGTCGCAAGCATCAGCCATGGTCTGCACCTCCCATTTCTGCCAGCGCCTGCTCCAGCGTTACCACGTCAACGCGGCGGCGCACGGCAGCGGTCAATACGCTCTCATCGTTGGTCAGCATCAGGTCGCCTTCGCCTGTCAGGTCGCCCACCTTCCAATCGTCAACCACACGCACGCAGCCGTAGTGCTTGCGCAGCGCCTCGGCGTGTCTGGTCTTACCTGCGCCCTGCGGGGCGTACAAAATCAGCATGCTCATGGCTCCACCCCCTCTTCCATCGCCTGCCGCGCGCCGGCCACGATGCCCAGCACCTGCCCGATCAACAGCCGCGCGTGGTATTCCAGATCGGCGACCTCATGAGCCTCCCAGCGCCCGTCGTCGGCACCGGCATGCAGGCTGCCAACAAACTTGCCCTCTTCCTCAAGCATCTTGCCCAAGGCCTTGAGCGCGGGCTTAGTGGCGGGCACTGGCTGAGGGGTGAAAGCAACAGCCCCCGCACTGCGCACCAGCGCAGCGGTCAGGCGAGGGTCTTGCGTATGCGAGAGAATGTCCTCGATCCACTCCGGCGCGATTGGCCGGCGGTTGTTCGGGTTGAGGGCTTTTTGCAGGGCGTCTGGGTCGATGCCCATTTCCAACGCAACGGCAGTGATGCCGCCTCTGGCGTCACGGCAAGCGCGATACAGCGCGGCCCTGAGTGACAGCACCGGCCCGGCGTCCGGCAGCAAGTCTTTACGGCTCATCGGTCTTATTTCCCCTTTAACGCCGTAGCCAAGGGGCGCAGGGGCGCTTATCCTTGGTCTACAGCAGTCGCCGGCCCCTTTGCACTGGCTGTGTCGGGGGCCTGACTGTTGTACGGTGAGCGGTGTGGTAGCTGCTCACCAACCCCGTCAGGGCCTTGGGTCTTCCGTGGTAGGTGGTCCCTTGGCTCTGACACCTATTCAGCCAGTCGCAACGCGGCTGGCTTTGTTTCTTGCTCTGTGCCGGTAGCGGTCTGCTGGTGAGGCTCCCGCTACCGGCTCCCGCCGTGCTTGAGTTGGCTGTGTCCGGCGGGTGTTTCTCTATTAGGCGGCTGCTGGTTCGGCAGGCTGATTGCGCAGATAGCCCCAATCGATATCGGGCCGGATATCCTCGCAGCGAACGGCTCCGTCGCTGGCCATGTCGATCCGGATTGCGAGTTCAGCACTTGCCCGCCGACCGTACGCAACCTGCCTGATCTGGCCCGGAGTGCTGCGGCACTTGAGCGCAAATGCCTCAAGCGCGGCGGCCTTCATGGGCTTGATGTAATCCAGCAGGTTCATAACGTTGGCTCGCTTAGGTTGATCTTGAGCGATTTTGTTACCTCAAGGTAACTAATGTCAACACCTTTAGGTCAATTACTTTTTTGTACAAACAGGCGCACAATTTCCGCATGGACGTACAAGCGATTCGGCGAGCCAATCTGGCAGCCCTCATAGACTCAAGATTCGGCGGCGTGCAGAGCGCGCTGGCGGAAGCAATTGACCGCTCCCCCAGCTACATCAATCGCTGCCTGCTCCCAGACGATCACAAGAACCACAAACCACTGGGCGAGAAGTTCGCCCGGCACGTTGAGCGCGAACTCGGCATGCTGCCCGGCGCTCTGGATGTACCCACCGGTATGGACAACCCCGAGCGCCGCTCATTTCTGGCGGTTGCTACCGACCACCGCGCTGAATACGAACTCTCCCCGGTCGAAACATGGAGTGACGACACCCCCCTCGGTGAAGACGAGGTGGAGCTACCGTTCTACAAGGAAGTTGAAATGTCTGCTGGCAAAGGATCCGAAGTCAGGATTGAAGACCACGGCCGCAAGCTGCGCTTTGGCAAGCGCACCCTCAGCCGCAAGAACATCATTCCCGAGTGCGCAGCCTGCGCCACGGTCACCGGCAACAGCATGGAACCGGTCCTGCCCGACGGCACCACAGTAGGCATCAACACCGGCATAACCAGCATCAAGGACGGGCAGATGTATGCCATCGACCACGACGGCCAGCTGCGAGTAAAGGTTTTATACCGTCGCCCTGGCAATGGAATCCGCCTGCACAGCTACAACGATACCGAGCACCCAGACGAGATATACGAGGCAGATTACGTAGCAGATAAGATCCGCATCATCGGCCAGGTATTTTGGTACTCAGTCTTACTTTGACCTTTTTTTACCAAAAGGTATTGATTAAACCTTTTACTTAAAGGTACATTTGTGTTGAACCCACCTACCACACAGGTTCAACACAATGCAGACACAGCCAAGCAACACCTGCAGGGTATACCTGCACCCCACAGCGGCCAGTAATCCGGCCACTATCGCAGCCATCACAGCCCGCACCGGCATGGCCATCGTTATCGGTGGCAACCGCCGTGGGGCAGCCCTGCGCCCTTCGCGCCCCGCCGACGACCTCGGCCCATGGGACGGAGGGTCAGCCGCGTGAACAAGCTCACCGCCAACAGCCAGCGCCTGCTGGTTCACCAAATCAAAAGCCGCGGCTCCTTCCTCGTTGTGCTCCAGCAGCCCAACGGCGAGCGCGTGCGCGCCAAGCTGGAAACCCAGCACGATGGCCAGCGCATCAACCTCACCCTGCGCGCCTGCGGCACCGTCAACAGCACCACGCTACCACTGGTGCAAGCTGACAGAACCCTCAAGCACCGCGCCCAACGCTGGATCGAAGACTGCGCCAATGGCCGGCTGGAGCGTGCAGCGTGAGCCGGGAAGAACAGCGGAAAGTGGCTCTCAGAGCAATAGCCCGCATGCTGGAACAAGTTCGCCGCCCCAAAAGCTTCGACCTTGGCGAGTATGGGCACCTCGGCGGCCTGATCAATATGGCGGCCTTCCTGGGCGTGATCGACTTCTCTGAGGCTACCCGACTGGTTGAGCTCAAGAGCAACGCAGGGGATTACGCCGCCCGCGATTACCGAGCAGAACAGGAGGCTACCCATGCCGCGTGAATTCGACCTGGGCCAAGCAGCCAAAGCGCTCGGCACCGGGCGCACCCGCCTGTGCCGCGAACTGAAGGCCCGCAAAATCCTTGACCAGTTCAACCTGCCCAACAACCAGAGCGACATCGAGGCCGGGCGCTTCCGCGTGTGCCTCAAGTCGCACAACGGCAACCCGCAGCTTAACAACGGCAACGGCGTCACCTACGCCAAAACCTACGTCACCGAGAAGGGCCTGCGCTGGCTGGCCGGCCTGCTGGGCGTGCAGATTGAGGAGGCCGCATGATCAACAAGACCTCCACCAACCCGCTGCCGCTGATCTCCGACACCATCGGCGCGATCAAGCTGCTGCAGCTGCACCTGCAACACCCCAGCTATGTGGACACCAAGCAGGCCAGCAAGGCGGCAGACGACGCCCTGCAGCGCCTGTTCCTGCTGGACGACAAAGCCCTGCGCCTGGCAGAAGCCCTGCACCTGGGCATTGCCCGCTTCCCGCACCCGCTGAGCGTCAGCGTGGGGCTGTCTGGTCGCGATCTGGACATGCTGCAGATCACCGTCATGGACGGCGAGCACGTCATGCGCACCATCCAGGCGAAGACTGTCGAAGGCCTGCGCGAACTGCTCGCCCTGGGCGACCTGTCACCGGAGGCAGCATGACCACCGCCACCCTGGCACAGCTGCAGCGCCGCTACACGCTGCCGTATCTCACCCTGAGCGAACTGCGGGCCGAGCACTTCCCGCACATTCGCACAGACCGCCACCTGCGCCGGCTGATCGACACCGGCGAGCTGAAGATCACGCTCCAGCGGCTGCACGAATCCAAACGCAGCCCGCTGGTCGTCACCCTGGAAGAGCTGGCCCGATACCTCGACGCCCAGCTCCAACGGGCCAACGCCGCCTAAGCGGCACACAACCAGAGGAAGCACCAATGAAACCTACCGACCCGGGCGAGTTCATCGCCAGCTTGAACGCCGGCGTACTCGCCAACCAGATGGGCATGGCCCTGTCGCACGTCGCCGCCGGCGTCGTTGAGCACGGCAAGAAGGGCAAAGTCACCCTCACGCTTGAGCTGAGCCAGATCGGCGACAGCCACCAGGTGAAAGTGGCCCACAAGCTGGACTTTACCGAGCCAACCAAGCGCGGCAGCAAGCGTGAAGACACTGCCACCGAGACGCCGTTCTTCGTCACTGCCAACGGCCTGCAGCTGTTCGCAGACAACCCCAGCGGCCAACTGTTTAGCAAGCAGGACGCCCCGGTCGTCGCCCGCGACTGACCGCCAGCAGCACCAATCCACCTACCACAAGGAAAGACCTAATGCTGACAGCAGAAACACTCAAGCAAATCACAGACGCCGCCAACGTCGCCTACGGCAAGCCGCTGGAGTCGTTCACTCCCGCACTGCTGGTTCCTGATAGCTACTCGCTGAAGAACATCGAGCATCTGCAAGAGTTCCGCAGTCGCTTCCGCGGGCAACTGCGCACCGAATCCATCGCCGACTTCTGCAAGTACGTCAAAGAGCACCGCGTAGAAACCTTCGCCACCATCGGATTCGTAGACGCAGAGCGCATGGCCTGCAATGTCATCTTCAATCTCGGCCACATCGAAGAGCCAGGCCACGGTGACGACGAAGCGCTGCTGCAGCTCAAGCCCACCGCTGCGTTCAAGGCCATGAAGCAGATCGCCGGCGAACACCTCGGCCAGACCAAACTGGCCGAATGGATGGAGGACTGGCACGGCAACCTGGTCGTGATCGACGCCAACGGCGAGAAGATGGAAGTCGCCGATGCCGTACAGAAGATCCGCACCATCACCATCACTGCGAAGGCAGAGCGCACCAGCTCCGAGAGCAACTTCGGTACCAGCCGCAGTGCGATGGACTCCATTGAAGCCAAGCACGCCGAGAAGCAGCCGGCCGAACTGCACTTCACCACTGTGCCGTATGAGGGCCTTGCAGCACGCACCTTCATCCTGCGGATCAGCATCCGCACCGGCGAGAAGCCAACGCTGATGCCCCGCTGGGCCATGCAGGAACAGAACGAAGAAGACATGGCGCAGGAGTTTAAGCAAGTACTACTGAACGAGCTGAGCGAAGTCGCAGACCTCACCGTCGGCACCTTCGCCATCGTCAAGTAACCACCTACCACAGCAGCCAACCCGGCGGCGCGCCAACCACGCCAGCGCCGCCGGGCGCAGGGAGACACAGCCAATGACCGAACCAACCACCCTCACCGCCATCCACTACCTGGGCGCCGCCATCCTCGTCCTGATTGCCCTGCTGGCCATCGCCTGCTGGTGGGCCTATGACGCATTTGAGCGCGGCAGCAGCATGGGCCGAGCCGAACTCAGCAAGCTGCGCGCAGGCATGAACTCGGCAAACCGCAACAACAACGACCTACGCCGCGAGACAGTCAGCCTCAAGAACCAGCTGGAGCGCATCAAGTCGGACTACGCCCAGGCGCTGGAACAGCAGCAGCTGAACCATGAACAGGAACTGCAAGCCCTGCGCGCCCAGCTCACGCCCCTCAGCGAACGCGACATCACGACCATCCAGCAGATGGCCGAAAAGCTCAACCTCAGCTCGCCCGCGCTCCACGCCGCCGGCCACTTCCGCGAAGCCAAGCAGGCCAAGAACCTTGCCTCCAGCGGCTTCCGCATCGTCGACGACCTCAACCGCGCCCGCGCCACGCAGGAGGCAGCATGACAGGCCAAGCCATCCGCACCCGGCAAGAGCTGATGCAGCAACACGCTGCCCACGCCGCCAACATCGCCCTGCTGCTGCGCACCCCGCCCGAGGGCGAAGCCGCTCGCTTTCGCCGGCAAAAGACAATCGACAACCTGCGCAACCAGATGCTGGATATCGACATCCAGCTGATGCGCGAAGAATGCGCAGAGGGGGCCTGACATGACGTGGATCATCACCGCCAGCGGTCGCCGCTTCGACCTGCTGAACCCTCAGCCTGACGCTATCGCACCACGCGATATCGCATTCAGCTTGGCCAAAATCTGCCGCTTCAACGGTCACTGCACAGGCCACTACTCCGTTGCCGAACACAGCCTGCGAGTCGCCGAACTGGTCGCGCCAGAGCACAAGCTCGCCGCCCTGCTGCACGACGCAACCGAGGCATATGTTGGCGACATGGTCAGCCCACTGAAACAGATGCTGCCGGCCTACCAACAGATCGAGCAGCGCATTTGGCACGTCATCTGTGACCGTTTCGGGATCAACCCAACGCTGCCGGACGAAGTGCACCAGGCTGACCTGACAATGCTCGCCACCGAGCGCCGAGACCTGATGCCAGCCCACCCAGACGAGTGGGCCTGCCTTGCAGGCATCACCCCGGCCAGCGGAACCATCAAGCCACTCAGCGCCATCCACGCTCGATTCCAGTATGAACAGGCTCTGCTCGAAGTGCTTGGAGGTGACCTGTGAACGCCATCCACCAAGAGGATTACAGCGCGATCGGCACCCAGCACGAGCAGGTAACAGGCCGCATCAACGACATGCTGATCGAACTGCAAAACCACGCCTACGCCACCGGCGTAGAGCGCGGCAAAGAGCTGGCCAAGCAGGCAGCTATCGAGGCGGGCACTATCTCTCCGACGCTCTGCCAAACCATCCACCTCGGGCAACCCGGCGTCACCGTAGAACCCTGCTTGATGCTGGGGCCGGATGAAGAGGAGGTGGCCTGCCTGCTGTTCACCGCCCCCGGTACCGAAGTGCGCTTGACCTGGCAAACGCAGACCCAAGCGCTGGCCGCGCTGGCAGCAGCAACGACCGAGGCCTGCATTGAGGCAGACGCACCGCCGGTTACCTGCGAGTGCGGGGACAGCTACCCGCACAGCAGCCACGGCGCGGGATTCATCGAAGGCCGCGGCCATTGCGCGAACTGCGCCGCCGGATCCGGGGAAATGGCATCACTGCTGGGCGTGAGCCCTGCGCCAGTTAGGCGGGTGGAGCAGAACCATGACGCGATAGCGCTGGAGAAGGCGCGAAACATCATGCAGATCATGTATGGCGAAACGCCACGCGGCGGCTCTACTCAACTGCTCGCCATGGTTCAGGTGTGCGTCCTTGAAGCCATGAGCCATGTATGCACCCCACAACACGCACCCACCGCCGTGCCACTCGCAGCCAAACACCAGGGCATGTGCATCAGCGCACAGGGCTTGCTTGCCCGCGTTCGCGGCCGCCTCCAGTTCGGCGCACGCGAGATGCTCAAGCACCTCGAAGAAATGGCCGACCGTTACTACGCCGGAGATATCTCTGTGGTGGATGAGTTCCTGCAACTGTACTGCCTGGACGAGAAGCGGCCGGAGCAGCGGGCAGCAGTCGAGAGCGGAGGAGGAGAGCGATGAGAGACCTGATTCTGGATGCAGCTTTCGCAATCGGCGGATGCGTCATGCTGGCAGCGGGCATTGCCTTAGCGGCTGCAGCTGTAGGGCTTTCAACACTTTTGCTGCGAGCGGCCTGCACATTCTTCATCAAAGACGCGCTGCTCGAAACCTACAACGTCGCATCGCTGCAGTATTACATGCGCGTAATGGTCGCCCTTGGCCGCAAGGGTCTGCTCAAGCACGTTGAGGAAGCGCGCAACGAGCAAAGCAAGGAGCAGAACCCATGAACCTCCACACCCAATACCAACTCAACTACGCCAACGACCTGCGCATCGACCTGTTCGCAGGCGGCGGCGGGGCCAGCACCGGCACCGAAATGGCGACCGGCAAGCCGGTGGATATCGCCGTCAACCACAACGAGAACGCGATCAGCATGCACCGCGTCAATCACCCCTACACCCAGCACTTCACGTGCGACGTGTACGAGGTGAAGCCGCACCAGGTAACCGGCGAGCGCCGTGTGGCACACCTGCACGCCTCGCCAGACTGCACCCACCACAGCCAGGCAGCGGGCGGGCAACCGCGCAGCACCGCAAGCCGCTCCCTGTCGTGGGTTATCGCCATGTGGGCAGGCCAGGCAGCACCCGCCATGATCACCATGGAAAACGTCAAGCAGATCCGCAACTGGGGGCCGCTGGTCGCCAAGCGCTGCAAGGCCACCGGGCGCGTTGTCACACTCGACCGTATCACCTGCCCCCGCACAAACAAGACCATCAACCGCGTTGCCGACCCGGGCGAGCGGGTACCGGTGCAGAACCAGTTCCTGATCCCCGACCCGAAGCGCAAGGGCAAAACCTGGCAGGCCTTCCTCAAGCACTTGCGCGGGTTGGGGTACCAGGTAGAGCACCAGCTGCTGCGCGCCTGCGACTACGGCGCAGCCACCACCCGCGAGCGCCTGTTTCTGGTTGCCCGCCGCGACGGCCTGCCCATCTGCTGGCCCGAGCCAACCCACTTCGAGAAGCCCAAGCGCGGCCAGAAGCGCTGGCCAGCAGCAGCGGATCACATCGACTTCAGCCTGCCTTGCCCGTCGATCTTTGACCGCCCACGCCCGCTGGCCGACGCCACCATGCGCCGCATCGCCAAAGGCATCCGCCGCTTTGTGCTCGATAGTGCGCAGCCCTTCATCGTGCCGATCGCCAACTGGAGCAGCGACAGGGTGCACCCCGTCGACGAGCCATTGCGCACTATCACCGGCCAACCCAAGGGCGGCGCGTTTGCGCTGACCTCTGCTGTCATCGCGCCGGCCACCCATCACGGCGCAGACCGGGTACAAGACGCTCGGCAGCCACTGCCAACCATCACCTGCGCCAACCGGGGCGAGCTCATGGTTGCAGCGCCAACACTGGTGCAAACCGGGTACGGCGAGCGCAAAGGCCAAGCGCCTCGCGCGCTGGATATCAGCAAGCCACTCGGCACAGTCGTCGCGGGTGCAGCGAAGCATGCTCTGTCGTGCGCCTTCATGGCCCAAATGAACGGAGGCTACAACACCACCCCCGGCCACCCACTCACCCGGCCAGCCAGCACCATCGTCGGCAAAGCCAGCCAGCAGCAACTGGTCACCGCTAACCTGGTCACCCTGCGCCGCAACTGCACCGGCCAACCAGCAGCAGCACCGCTGCCAGCCATCACCGCCGGCGCAGAGCATCACGCCCTGGTTGAATGCACCCTCTCCCCCGAGGTGATCGAGGAGAAAGCCCTGCGCGTTGCCGCGTTCCTCATGAGCTACTACGGCACCGATAACCTGTCAGCTGCTGACGCCCCGCTGCCCACAATCACCACAAAAGACCGGCTCGCGCTGGTAACCGTCGTGTACCAGGGCACACCCTACGTCATCATCGATATCGGCCTGCGCATGCTCCAGCCGCGCGAGCTGTATGGCTGCCAGGGCTTTCCCAGCAACTACGAGCACGAACGCGGCCATGACGGGCGCATCTTCACAAAATCCGAACAGGTCAAGATGGTAGGCAACAGCGTCAGCCCCTACCCGCAGTGCGCAGTGGTGAAAGCCAACGAGCACGACCAGCAGCTGGTGCAGGGGGTGGCGGCATGACCAAAGCCCAAGCACTACCCGCCGTGACACTCACCATCCGCTGGCAAGACCTGTTGCCAGCCAGCACCACCGCCGCCCTGCGCCGCCAGCGCTGGGCTCATTGGCTAAGACTGAGCCGCACAGCCGGCCACAACGGCACCGCGCGGTTCTGGACCACCCCAGACGCGCCATGCACCACCTGCAGCCACCGGCGTGGCGGCTGGTGCCGCGCACAGGGCCTGCCGTGCAACTTCAACCCCATCAGCACCCCGCGCTGCGGTCTGCAGGGCTTGGCCTGCTGGGGCGCTGGCTATACCGCCAGAGCGCTCGAGCAACTGCCTCTGATCGCAACGGCCAGCACGGCAAGGGAGGCGTCAGCATGACTTGCCACCTACACCGCTGCACCAACCTGCCAGAGCCTGACTACATCGAGCGCGGCACACGCCCGAAAAAGCCCACTCGCTGGCGTGTGAACTACCTCATCAAAACACCGGACGGGGCAACACACATTGAAAACACCACAGTCACCCAGCCCATCACCATCCCCGAGCTGCTGGCAGTAATGGACAAGATGATCGAGCGGCTGGGCGATGAGGTGGGCAACGTAGCAACGCAGGTCACGTGGGACGCGTTCTCGCGGGGCGGGCACAGCAAGAAAAGAAAGGGAAAGGGGAGGGCCTCAGCATGAGCGCCGCCAAGGTACTAGAATTTGAGGAGCTGCAGCGGATCACCGGCTACACGCGGCGGGCCGACGTGGAGAAGTCGCTACGCCGGCAGGGCATCAAAACCTTCGTTGGCCGCAACGGGCCATGGACGACCATCGATCTGGTCAACCAGGCAGGCGGGCTACGCCCAGCGGATAACGACAACTACGGACCAGACATCGTATGAGACGCGGCCGCAAGCGGAAGCACAACCCGCTCATTCCCAAGCACATCGATCAGAGCGCCCTGCCAAAGGACGTCTACTTTGATCACCGCGGAGAGGGCCGCTGGTACCGGCTGGCCTTCAACGAGGCGGGCCGACGCACCCGCCAGAACCTGTGCAGCGCCAAGGTCACCCTGGCCGAGCTGCACAAGTTGATCGAGGAGCTGGACGGCCACGACACCGCCAGCCTTGATTACCTGTTCGAGCAGTTCCACGCCAGCCCGCAGCTTAAGCGCCTGTCCACCAAGACGCAGGAAGACTACGCCTACTGCCGCGAGATCCTGTCCAACCTACCAACCAAGCTGGACATGCCGCTTGGCCAGCTGGCCGCCCGCAAGTTCACCGCCCCGATGATCCAGCGCATCATCGATAAGCTGGCAGAGTCAGGCCCTTCAAAGGCAGCGCACTGCCTGCGCTACCTGCGCCGCGTCATGCAGTGGGGCCGCAACCGCGGCTATATGGACGACAACCCAGCCAAGGGTCTGGAGTCACCGCAGGAACGCAAGCAACGCCGGCTGCCAGATACCGCAGTGATGAACGCCCTGATCCAGCGCGCCCAGCAGCGTGGCCAGCTGAAGCGCGGCCAAGCTGGGGCCTGCTCGCCATACCTCTGGATTGCTATGGAGCTCAGCTACCTCTGCCGGCTGCGCCTGATCGAAACCATCACCCTGACCGACGCCAACGAACGCCCCGAAGGCATCCTCACCAACCGCCGCAAGGGTAGCCGCGACAACATCGTAGGCTGGACACCGCGCCTGCGAGCGGCATGGAATGCAGCCAAAGCGCTGCGGGCTGACACCTGGGAAAAGAGAAAGACCGCCGTGAACCTGCAGCCAGCACGCCGCCCGATCATCGTCGGCACGAGCGGCCGCGCCCTGACCAAGTCCGGGCTGGATACCGCATGGCAGCGATTCATCACGTCAGCGCTGAAGGATGGCGTGCTGACACCGGAGCAACGCTTCGGTATGCACGATCTAAAAAGGAAAGGAATCACAGACACGAAGGGCACCCGGGCAGACAAGCAGCAGGCCAGCGGGCACAAGGATGAAGCGATGATGGATGTTTACGACTTGAGTGTGCCGACGGTTAAGCCGTCGGCAGATTGAATGTGAAAGACGCGGCCATGCTCAGGCCTCCCCTGCCTGATTGATCTTCTCAAGCAAGCTCAAAGCAGAAACCATGCCCTCTGACGGCTCCTCAATATCAGAATAGTAGTCATCCAGAGCAGATCTGAAGGAGCGACGCAGGAGCGCGCCATCCTGGATGGCGATGACATGCCCCATTCGATAGTCCCCATCGTTCACCAATTGATGGCCGGGGGCTGGAATGTTTATGAACCCCATGAAGGTTCCAAGAATCCCGACAGACACACCAAGACTGTCCGGGCTCGGCGTCAAAATTACCGTGGATTCTTTCCGCTGGGATGTCATGAGCCAAAACACCCTGTGAGCCTCATCCTCTACAGGCTGCCAGCGCTCCCAAAGCCGCACATTGGGATTAATGGTCTCAAGATCATCAGCCATCATGATTAACCTGGCTTGCTCATGATCAACTTGCTGCCGAAAGGCCTCACCGTATGTGAAGTAGCCGGCACTCAACGCAACCTTCGCAACGAACCGGATAGAATCATCAAGACCAATGCGAATTCCTCCGACTTTTACCTCCTTCCCCCCGAACTCTCCTCTATCCAACACCCTCCTATCACGAGCATCGAAGACGCTTAGCCCATCCTGGCCAAACGAGACTTGCACCGGCCTGCCATCCAGCTCGGAGCGCTTTGCACGAGGCAACGGCGGCTGGCCACTGTACCCCCGAGAGTCTGCGTCACGACGATCAAATAGCACCAGAAAGTCATTAGCTACAGCGCCATCGAGCTTGGCAGCAACGGTGTTATTGAGCACCCTGTCGGCCGGAACCGTAAACCCGTTGTGACCACCGAGCGAGAGAGGAATGACGTGCTCCACACTCAAGTCGCTGCTCAAACCATCCTTATAGATGCAATAACCTTTACTAGGCGCGCTCAATACCACCTCCTTGTTCAGTCACAAATCCAACTCGTTTCACACCATTTGTCGAGCATGCCACTAAAGCCCGCTCTACGCACACAGGTCGGACCGCTAAGGCGATCATCCTCGGCACCAGTGGCCGCGCCCTGACCAAGCCCGGACTGGATACCACCTGACAGCGATTCATCACATCAGCGCTGAAGGATGGCGTGCTGACACCGGAGCAACGCTTCGGCATGCACGATCTGAAAAGGAAGGGGATCACAGACACGAAGGGCACCCGGGCAGACAAGCAGCAGGCCAGCAGGCACAAGGATGAAGCGGTGATGGATGTGTACGACTTGAGTGTGCCGACGGTTAAGCCGTCGGCTGATTAGCGGCGTCTCTATCTTTTATAACGCCAGCCACAAACTTCTGGCCCTGGAAGACCTCCCAGAAGAACGACTTCAAATCTTCCTTATCAAGTTTGTTCAACTTTCGGTGCACACAAACATCAGCATGTGAGTCTGCATCGTCCAGAGGTGTCGCGTAAACACTCAGCGTCCGCAGCCCCACGTCGTCTCCATCTGCCTCAGTTCGAGCCTTACGAAGCTCACTTGCCTCGCATGTAACAAAACCAAGGTATGTCCGCTTGCGAGGGCCTTCGCGCATGGCCCGCTTCGTACCAAATTCGTCAATCTCAGCACGGGTCGTCATACCAACCCGACGAACAGAGAGGCCCTTGTTGAAGGCATCTCCGAACGCGGCCGGCGTACAAGCTAACGACATCCGTATATCTGGGTCTTCGAGATCAACTTGAGTGGGATCTTCAATCAACCGAGCAAGGCTCTCTGGCCCAGCCACCGGTTCAATCCCGTCCGACTCCGTCGGCAGCGCCTCCGCAGTCTCAATATCTTCATCAGACAAACCAAGTGCGGCGAGCTCCTTGCACTTGTCCTTGTGATCACTGGTGACTATTGGTCTGACACGGTGTGGCATTTGCTGGCTTAATTACAGAGACTCAATAAAGGCCCAAGCTTGCTCAAGGTCCGCCGGCTGGTGCAGGTTCGCCTCAAAAAGCTTCTTCTGTCCAGTTTCTCGATTGCGATATACGCACGCTAGTTCGTGATCGTCATAGAACGAAACAGAGAAATATGCACGACCGGTATCCCAGAACAGACCCGGAATCCCCTCCTCGTCGAGCATCGGACTCACGTCCGGGCAGCTCTCCACAATAGAACAGAGCATATAAAGGAACGCGGACGCCGCATTCAGGCGCTCATCAGTAGGCGCCAACGCATCCTCACCGTCCCAACCGTCGACTAGGGTCCGATAATGATCCAAGGCAGCAGACGCACGCACGCAGTACTCACGGGAGACCAACTCACCTTCAGACAAGGCGCAAGCGGTCTCAATAGTAGGTGCAACAACACGCACCTCAAACAGCGCCTGCATGAGTGAGTCCAAGCTGGATTCGGCAGTTTCTACAGCAGGCGCGCGGTACTGGCCAGCATCCCGAAAACCCAAAAAGGAATGCTTCAGTCCGGCCTTCAGTACCTTCTTGAAACGAGCGCTTACCTCGGCGGTGGAAACCTCCGGCTCTCGAATGACTTGCGGCAGAGCATACATGGTCATTAACTCCCTGTTCTCAACCCGATAGCTTCAAGCATTTTTTCTGACAAGATATCCGTAATATGGGTTTTGTGCACAGCTTTCAGACTACGAACCAAGGGTTCTAGTTCGTCACCAGGCGCAAGCGCAACGCCATGAGTCAGGGTGATATCCACCTGACTAAAATAGGTCCCATCGAACGAATCCGCCATTCTCACGTGGTTAATCTTGCCTAGATTCAGCGAATCGCGACCAGCCAGCTCATCAAAGAACCCGTAGTGAGAGTGCCAGTACTTAGACTTCTTAATGGCTCCCATCGACAACAGCTCAGACCGGTTGCTGAACAGCTCCTCTGGATCCCAATGTATGTCAGGTGACGTGAACTCGTCTCGGTACTCCAAAGTCAGCTTTTCTGCTTGCGCCCCGCTAGAACCAAATGCCTTGCAACCGATATCCAGAAAATACTTAGCCTCAGCCCAGAACGAGTTGAAGTCCGTGTATTCATTAGTGCAGAAAACAGCCCGATTACCCGCGACCTCAAACCATTTTGCCTCAGTACCATCAGGCTTTCTGATGAAGTAGTGGTATCCAGACTCTTCCTCGTGAACCCGGTCTGAGCTTTCCAGACCAGGAAACGGAATATTGAGACTGCGGATTACGCGACGCATGTTGAGCTTGGTCCGGAACCGCTTTGCCTCATCTCTAACAAGAGAGAGACCTTCAGCTCCTACCTCACTAGGGAATTCGAGCACCAAGGCTACAGCCTTAATAGAGTGCACATCATTAAGAGGCGTGATCACGATCAAGCTTTCCCTTGGACCGGCAGAATATGCCTACTGACAATTGGCTGACAACTATACCCATGAGCATAGACCCAAGCAATTCTGGGGCCAATAAACCAGTCATAAATGTACGCATATTTGTACGTACAGGCATAAAAAAAGACCTGCAATCTCTCGCAAGTCTTTGTTTTGTATGGTGCCGGCACCAAGAGTCGAACTCGGGACCTACTGATTACAAGTCAGTTGCTCTACCAGCTGAGCTATACCGGCGCGGGGTGCATTATATATCGCCAAATTTCTGTGTAAAGAGATCAGCGGCGTGCAGGCGCTGATTATCCTCTATTTTTTCCTGTGGATACCGTTCGTCCACTTGTGCATGACTTTTCGATCAACACTTCATAAAGGCTACGCAAGCCCTTGTTTTCATGCATCAAACACAACTGGTCAACAATTGACCTGACACCGCAAAGCCGCGTGAATTCTCGCTTTGAGGTAGTTACTACAACCTCATCAACACAGTTATGCACAGAAGGCGTGGATAACCACAGATACACACAAGTTGTGGATAAGTCTGTGCGCAAGCGGTACACAGGCTGGTGATGGCCTGTCAGTTATCCCGTTGAGCCAGCAACAGCAGGTTGCGCGGTGTCAGTGCCGGCTCGCAGAACTCGCCGAGCCGCACCCGATAGCCCGCCTCCTGCAGATACAGAGCCCGCTCCAGCACCAGCCACAGCTCCAAAGGACGCCGGAACAGGCCGCCAACCAGCTCCAGATTGCGTACCTGGGCCAAGCGCTGCCAGCCATGCGCTTCCAGCGCCTGCCAGTCCGCCGGTGCCGGCAGCTGCAGGTCGTGGTAAGCAGCCATGGCGAGGCAAAAGTCTGCGAGCGTTTGTGGCTGCGGGCCGGGCGCACGTGACGGGGTAGGCAGGTAGCTATCCACTCCCCTGCCCTCACGCTGCCAGTGATCAAACGCCAGCCGCCAGGCCATCGAGCGGTCACGCTGGCGCAGCTCACGGGCGCCGGCGGTGGCGCTCTGCTGCAGTGCCAGCCCCAGCTCATCGCGACTGAGCGGCAGCGCCGCCGTCTTTCCGGCCAGCGACAGCGGCTGGTGGCTCGCGCCAGCGATGCGGTTGTAACAGCAGGGCGACAACGCCAGCTGTCGGCACTGACGAGCAACTACCTGTTCGATCAACTGTCGATGCAGATCGCCACAGGCATGCAGCGCCACTAGCGTATCGCCGCGTTCAAGTCGTTCGGCATTGCTGGCCTGCATGACGTCGGCATCCAGATGCTGCGCATCAACCTGCAGCCGCGCACTCAGCTCGGCGCCGGCGCGGTTCAATTCAGCATCCCACTCCAGGTAGCAGACCGGGCAACCGCTCTGCCAGGCCAGCAACCGGCCCAGATGGCCCTTGCCGGCACACCAGTCGACCCAGCGTTCAACCGGCGCCGGCGTGCGCGCGGTGGCTACCGCAGCAAAGCGGGTAATCTGCTGCCACTTGCGGCCGGGGATGTGACGGTGCAGCAGCTCGGGCACCGACGGGGAAACGGCGGCCTCCCAACGCGGCAGCACGCAAAGCTCTTGCGCCTCTGCGGCCAGCTGGCCAAATGGCTCCAGCGCCCCCAGAAGCTGGGCCGGTTGCGACTGCGCCGCTTCGGCATCGGCCAGCGAGCGTGCGCGCAACCAGCCGGCCAATTCGGGCCAGTCGGCTTCCCACGCAAGCACAGGGGTTGTGAAAGGTCGGGCTCGCCACAGCGCCTGATGGCGCTGCAGCCAGTCCGTCAGGCGGGTGAACCGCGTGAGCAGATCCACGCCGCAGGGGTCAGCGCTGCGGGCGACTGGCATCAACCTTGAGCCAGCGCTCGACCAGCCGGAACAGCTGGGTAAAGACCAGCGTGATGATCAGATACATGACCCCGGCTACCAGGAAGAACAGCTCGTACTGGTAGGTGCGCGAGTTGATGGTGCGGATTACACCCATGATGTCCATCATGGTGATGGTGTAGACCACGGCACTGGCCTTGAGCATCAGGATCACTTCATTGCCGTAGGCCGGCAGGCCGATGCGAATGGCACGTGGCAGGATGATGTACTGCAGCGCCTGACGGCGGGACATGCCCAGCGCCCGCGCAGCTTCGACCTCACCCGGCGGTACCGCCTGAATCGCGCCACGCAGGATCTCGGCGATATAGGCTGCGGTATGCATGGTCATGGTGATCAGCGCGCACCAGTATGGCTCGCGCAGATAGGGCCAGAGGAAACTCTTGCGCACGACTTCGAACTGGGAGATGCCGTAATAGACCAAAAACAGCTGCAATAGCAGCGGTGTGCCACGGAAGAAGAAAATGTAGCTGTAGGGCAGCGCCCGGATATACCAGTGCCGCGACGCCCGCGCCAGCCCGAGGGGAATGGCAAAAAACAGACCGATGACCACCGCCAGCCCGACCAGCTGCAGGGTAACCAGGGTACCGTCCCAGAGTTGCGGCAAAAAGCGCTCGATCAGCGCCCAGCGTTCGGCCCAGGTCATAGTTCAGTCCTCACAAAACCCCGGTTGGCACGACGCTCGAACCAGTGCATCGCTGCCATGATAAAGACCGTGAGGAACAGGTAGATCAACGCGGCCAGCAGATAGAAGGTGAACGGTTCCTTGGTCGCATTCGCCGCGGTCTGGGCTTTGCGCATGATCTCTTCAAGGGTAATCAGCGAGACCAGCGCGGTATCCTTGAGCATGATCAGGTACAGGTTACCGAGCCCGGGCAGCGCCACACGCCAGAGCTGAGGCAGAGTAATGCGCCAGAAGATCCGCAGGTTCGACATGCCCAGCGCCAGGCCGGCTTCCTTCTGCCCCTTGGGAATGGCCAGCAACGCACCACGGAACACCTCGGTCGCGTAGGCACCAAAGCACAGCGCCAGCGCCAGGGTACCAGCAACAAACGGGCTCAGTGACAGGGTCGGATTGCCAAACCAGGCACCGATGGCATTCATCGCCGACACCGTGCCGAAGTACATCATCAGTACCCAGACGGTCTCCGGCACGCCACGCACTACCGACGTGTAAAAGCCGCCGCACAACCGCGCAACGCGATTGCCGGAGACCTTGGCGGAGGCACCCAGCAGGCCAAACAGCAGGCCGAACACCAGCGCGGCCAGTGACAGACGTAGAGTCATCCAGGTCCCTTCGAGCAGGGCTGGACCAAAACCGTGAAGATCAGGCATGAGTTTACATCCAGGTCGGGCCCCGCAGGGCCCGACTGGTCATCAGTAGATGCTGAAGGGGAAGTACTTGGCGTTGATGGTCTCGTAGGTACCGTTCTCGACGATCGTCTGCAGCGCCGCATTCAGACGCTCGCGCAGCGGGTCGCCCTTGCGCACGGCAATACCGATCTGGTCGTTGTCGAACACCGGCTCGCCCTTGAACTCGAAGTCTGCGCCAGCATCGCTCTGCAGCCACTCGTACTGCACGAAGTTGTCGGCCAGCACACCGTCAATACGGCCCGCGCTCATGTCCAGGTATGCGTTCTCCTGGGTGTCGTACAGGCGGATGTCGACCACATCACCCAGATTGTCTTCCAGCCACTGGCCGGCGATGGTCGCGCGCTGCGCACCAATGGTCTTGCCCTTCAGACTGGCTTCGTCGGTAGCGAAGTCAGACGACTTGGGCGCAACGAACTGCAGCTTGTTGGTGTAGTAGGGGTTGGTGAAGTCTACCGCCTGCTTGCGCTCGTCGGTGATCGACATGGAGGCGACTAGGAAGTCGAACTTGTTGTTGTTCAGAGCCGGAATGATGCCATCCCAGTCCGAGGTCACAACGGTGCACTCGACCTGCATCTCGGCACACAGTGCCTTGGCGATATCCAGGTCAAAGCCGACAACCTCTCCACTGGCGTCGATCTGGTTGAAGGGAGGGTAGGCCCCTTCTGTGCCGATACGCAGGCTCTCGGCAACGGCGGGAGCACTTACAAACAACGCTGTGGCGACTGCCAGCAAGACTTTCTTGTATTGCTTCATGGAAGGACTCCTTACTTATGGCTTGACATGAACTGTCGGCAGCGTTCGGAAACGGGATTGCCGAATACCTGCTCCGGAGTGCCGATCTCTTCGACCTGCCCCTGGTGCAGAAATACCACTTCACTCGATACCTGCCTGGCGAACCCCATCTCGTGGGTTACCAGAAGCATAGTACGCCCCTCTTCCGCCAGCGCGCGGATCACGTTCAATACTTCCTGCACCATCTCGGGATCGAGGGCGGAGGTAGGCTCGTCGAACAGGATCACGCGTGGCTGCATGGCCAGTGTGCGGGCAATCGCTGCGCGCTGCTGCTGACCACCGGAAAGCTGTGCCGGGAAAGCGTGGCGCTTGTCGGCGATCCCCACCTTCTCAAGAAAGGCCTCAGCCGCCTCAACGGCCTCGGCCTTGGACTGGCCCAGCACACGGCGCGGCGCCTCGATAATGTTGTCGAGGATGCTCATGTGCGGCCAGAGATTGAAGTTCTGAAAGACAAAACCGACGCGGGCACGCAGTCGGTTGATCTGGCTGTTGTCTGCGGCAACCAGATCGCCCTGCCGACTGCGCTTGAGCTTGAGCTCTTCGCCAGCGATCAGGATCTGCCCTTGATGGGGGTTCTCCAGCAGATTGATGCAGCGCAGCATGGTGCTCTTGCCGGACCCGGAAGAGCCGAGAATCGAGATAACGTCGCCGTCGCGGGCGACCAGATCAACGCCCTTGAGAACCTCAAGGTCGCCGTAACGTTTGTGCAGGTTGCGCACTTCCAGAGCGGGTGAAGTCACGTATCAATATCCACCAGGCTGTGTTGGCCGTCAGGTATGGGGCTATCACACTCGTGGTGCGATGCCATCGGGAAGCGTTCCCTATGCAGTCATCCGAGTGCGGTACTGATGGCAAACCTAGCACAGCTGCCAACCATGACCAAGATCAGCCGTTCGGTCACACCGGGCAATTAACAGGCAAGAGTCTTGCCAACCCCGATGCCAGACGCCTCGAATCACTAAAAACAAAAAAGCCCGCTGGGGTTGCCAGCGGGCTTTCTAAATAGTGGTGCCCGGGGACGGAATCGAACCGCCGACCAGTGGGACCACCATCAAACCCCTTGCAGAATGCCGCCTAGCGGTCATTCAGAAGCGCGGCAGTGTACGCATTAGGTGTACTCAACTCAAGCCCGAACTGCCCACTTTTTGCACTGAATGAACGCAGCAAACGCAACATTCAGACGAATGTGCTCTCTTGCAAAGCACTGCCGAATCAATCACAACTTTCAGCACTCCCCACAAAGGCGACCACCCCGTCGTACTCTCCATAACCTTGGATGTTCTTGGTGTACAACACCCTCCCTTCCTGGGGGTCAATGTTCCACGCTTCTACGGTTGACTTCGCTCCATCCATGTAAATACAAACCAACGATGCGGCAGCATCAGAAAACGGGCGACAGACCATCTCGCTATCAGAAACAAAGCTGTCTTCACCATCAATCACAACGTACAACGACTTCGATATAGCGTCGGACTCGAACTTATAACCACTCCATCCTTTCGCTGAGTAGCCTGATAACCCTTCGATCTTGTAGCAACTAGCTTGAACTACACTCGCAAAAAGCCAGACCACAGCGCCCATAAGAAGCCTGCCCTTAGTACCAGATAGACCAAGGCGACATGCATAGAGGGGAGCCATTAGAGGCGCAAGCAGGGGGAACGCAGCGAGCTTAATCATAGAGTGACTCCTTGTCTGATGTGCCTTGGAGTATGACACAGCAAAGCAAGATGCTTCGCAAACCCAAAATTCCCCAAAAAATCTGTGAGGCCTTGAAAGTTATTGGCTTCCGTCGCAATCCCCCGTGCCGGGTAGGTGCCACCATTTATCGAAACTCTCCCGCAAACCTGATTTCCCTTAGCACACATTCTGCCCGTTCTCCCCAGCACACAATGTGACCAGTGCGGATGCTCAGTACCGAGCCTGACAGGACAGCATGAAATACTTGATTTAGAGCCTCACGCCACTTCAGGCCGGAACGAAAGCAGGCTGTCGGCTCACGATAGAAGGACCACCAACGCGGCTAGCCAACCTCACCAACAGACGATAGACTCGGCCTCGAATAATGTTTGCTGGGAGCCTTATTCATGCCTGAGGCCTTGACCTCAAACGGCATAACACACACCTCTCCGAGATTTGAAAAACATCTCTTCCCCCACCAGCATAAAAATCGCTTCGCTTCCGAGATTACTTTCCGACTTGATGCAACTTATTCGGAAACGTATCCACTTTGTGCAGACACCTCTGCAACTGAAAGTCGTCTCCGACTGCTTCTGAACAGACTTCCCTTCCAATGGTCCCCCGACCAGGCGTGCGCGTGGGCGAGTCTTAAGCAGTTCCTGAGAGTAGCGGAGCTTACCCCCAAAAGCCGGAGGCAAAAGCTGTGACAAAGAAAGCCAATAAAACCCTGCAAGAAGTCTTTGACGAGTACATCGCTTTACGTCGTCCGAAGCTGTCGACAGCAGCAGACTATCAAGCGGTGCTCAATCGCTACGCCAAGGACTGGCTGCCGAAGCCATGGTCAGCACTGACTTCGGACGTCTTTGAAAAGCGCTTCGCTGAAGTCAGTTTGAAGTCACCCGCACAAGCGAACTATTTCGTACGCGTGATGGGCGCTATTTGGAAGTTCGCCACAATCAAATACGAAGTGAACAAGAGGAATCCGACAGATCGAATAAAGGCTCTCGGAGCACTGAACAAAATCAAGCCTAGGGACAACATAATCCACGACATAATCCAGCCAAAGTGGTGGTCCGCTGTCCAAAAACTGGACAACCAACACCTGACTGCAGCGCTGATATTTCTGGCCCTCACAGGCTGCCGCAAAAGCGAGGCCCTAAAGCTGCACTGCTCGGATATAGACTGGCAGGCACGTGTCGTCACTTTTAGTGAGACCAAGAATGGAACGATTCACAGACTTCCTCTCCCAGACCGACTGCATTCATTTCTCTATCAGCACTGCAAAGGCAGAAGCGGGCCAGTCTTCGCGGTATCTGACCGGAGCATTAACTACGTAGCAGCAGACATATCAAGACGGATAGGCTTTAAGTGGACACTGCATGATTTGAGGCGGACTTTCGTCACCGTAGCTCAGCGCACACTCAACGACCTAGCA
>Ga0209081_1000073_pt1 | contig 53357 bp, 52 predicted proteins | sample GOMGulsemesocosm_4_FD_184636 | JGI IMG/M metagenome (GOLD analysis project Ga0209081, IMG submission 184636) | Methane-oxidizing microbial communities from mesocosms in the Gulf of Mexico - GOM15B Gulf of Mexico (SPAdes) (version 2) | ecosystem: Environmental > Aquatic > Marine > Cold seeps... | reverse complement strand
ATAAAGTCATTTTAATTTCTGTAGATTTTAGCAAACCACCAATAAAATGATAGCGTTAAATATATTGAAAGGAGGCTAATTTTATTAATGTTTTTGATGCTATTAATAGAGTTATACCAATTACATTAATTAGGGGAGCTATTTTATACGCTGTAAAAATTGCCAAATACAAGGCATTTATTTCATTAACTAGTTGTTCTAATTATTAAATAAATAACGCGGTAGTTGGTGATTTTAACACGTATAAATGATCACATACTTAGTGTGATTGGTATTATAATAGCTAGGCAGTTTTTTAACATTCTATATCCATATATGGGATAGACTTTTGATAAATTATTTATCTTTTGAATTCAGTAATTTTTAACGATAAAAATATAAAGTACACTATTTTTTATAAGTAAAAGATGAGTGTTTCACTTACTATAAACAAAAATGCCCAGTTAAATAACAGGGCATTTTAATATTAGTTATTATAAATAATTAACTAATAAAGCTTATTTAGCGTTTAAAGAACACGCTTTTTCTTCTGTAATAATACCAGACTCAACGGCATCAATTGCACGTTGGTCGTGCTCATTGGCAGGACAACCACAGGCGTGATCACTAACATTATGTAAACGAGCTTGCTCTAAATGCCATTGTGCTACTTTGATATGTTGATCAACATTCATTTTTTTATTCTCCAAGACTATAAAAAAACTTATCAGAATTGATAAGATGCGTAATTGTAGTGAAAACCACGCATTTGTCTAGAAAAAACACTAAAAAAAAGAAAAATATTGTTTTATATCAATATTAATTAAAAGAAAAACTGTTAAGTAAGTACTTAAAGTGATTTATTCTCAAACTATAAATAAGTATGGCTGTCAGAGCGCTTTAATAAAAATATATAGAATATCTCTATATATTTTGAGAAAGCATCCTTTTATGTAACATACCTTTATTTTTGATCTTGAAGTGGGGATATATAACCTTCTGGTTTTAGTGCTAATACATCGCAATTTAACTGATCAATTACATGTTCGGCGGTATTACCAATTAATAAAGCTGAAATTCCTGTTCTACCAATTGTGCCCAGAACAACTAATTCAGCATCTATCTTTTCGGCAACTTGTTCAATGACAGTTTCAGGTAAGCCTTCTTGCACATGTGTATTAAGAATGCTTATATCAAACTTGTTAGCATGCCTAATCATTGCCTGCTGATGATGTTTAAGCATTGTGTCGTTATATTCTGTGGAATTAAATTCAGGTATTTCTATCGCAATATTGACAGGAGTACCAGGGAATGAATTCACTAAATGTACATCCGCTTGAATTAGATGAGCAAGTTGCTTCGCTTCTTCGGTAATTTTCACGTTAAGTGAATGATGTTCTACTTCATCACTACCTACATTTAAGGCGGCAATGACATGGCCATTTTTTGGCCATGTATGTTCTTTTACTAACAAGACAGGACAAGGGCACTTTCGTAAAAGATGCCAATCTGTAGGAGTGAAAACTACTGATTTCAGCTTATCATGTTGATGAGTTCCTTTGATAACTAAATCATGATTTACATTGAGCACTTCTTCAATTATTGCTTCGAAAGGGCGATTGTGCCATGTAACTTGACATTGAATGTCAATATCAACATTTAATGATTGAATAATATTTTTTAACCACCGTTCTTTATCTTTAATTACTGATTGACGCATAGAGTTACGTTCATCACCCGAAAGTATTGTGGTCATTTCATAAGAAAAATCAAATATACTTAAAAAAGCATGAATTGTTACTTTAGTGTGATTAACAGTATTGATGTTAGTGGCTAAAACAATTGCTCGCTGAAGTGCTTTTTGCTCATCAGTGCTGGGATCAATAACGACAAGAATATTTTGATAAGTATTCATAAAAACCTCTTTATGGCTATAAATTATAAGCTTAGTTAATTTATAGCAAAAGAGAGTAGATAATGCTTGTTTTAAATCAATTTGATGGACATTTTATTTGAATAAGTAATGATTATTACCTACGCTTAAAAAAAGTTAAAGAAGACGTGAGTGTTGTCCATTTTATTAATGCTACTCCTTCAAAGCGTTATCAAAACCATACGCAACACAGAGTATTATTTGTTCAGACATTCCTATAAGGCTGATTTATAAATACGGTATGCTGCGTTATTGATTTAGATCAGATCCCTACATAAATGTAGAATAGTAGGGGAATATAGGAGTCATTACTGAGATAAACTATCCTATTAAATCAATGGGTTACCTAAAGAGTTTATGGTTTCAGTTACATCCTGTATTTTGAACCTTTTTGCTTAGATTTTTAAGTTGATTAGCACTATGTAGCAGCACAATCAATTAATTGGTCAATATCTATAATAGTAATAAGTTTGCCATCAACCTTAATTAATCCGCTTTTATGAAAACGATTCAATAAACGGCTAATTGTTTCTACAGTAAGACCAATATAATTACCGATATCACTACGCGTCATTGTTAACCGAAACTCAGTAGCCGATAATCCTCGATCATGGTATCTGTCACTTAGACTAACTAAAAAAGTAGCTACCCGCTGCTCAGCATTTTTTCTGTTTAACAACGTTAACATTTCTTGATCAGTTCTGATTTCATTACTCATTAAGCGTAGTACTTGCTTTTTAAGTTTTGGCATGTTGTTAGAAAGTGTATCTAAATTATTATAAGGAATTTCACATACCATGGATGTTTCTAATGCTTGAGCAAAGCTTCTATGTTCACTGTCGGCTATGGCATCGAAACCTAATAAGTCACCCGCAAGATGAAAACCTGTTATTTGTTCTTCACCTTGCTCATTTACCGTATATGTTTTGAATGTACCGCTGCGAATAGCAAATAAAGAATGTAATTCTTGACCGTCTGAATAAATTTTATCCCCCTTATGAATGGGACGTTTACGATCGATAATGCCGTCTAACGTATTTAACTCTTGTTCATTTAAAGTAAATGGTAGACAAAGCTCGCTAATACTACAATTTTTGCAGCTAATATGTTGGGCAGTATGAGAACTTTTATTTGGCATTTTTTACTCTAACTTAATAATATTAATATATGGTATTAGAACATTTGTTGATATGCAACAATAAAACTATAAATACCATAGGATATTAGTGCGAGAGCCATTGTTTTTCGTACCCATAAGTTGCTTAATATTTTTTTTGTGTTAATAAAACCTAACGATAGTGTTAATAATGCAGGTAGTGTTCCTAAGCCAAAGAAAAACATAACTCCTGCACCTGATATTATGCTATTGCTCGCTAAAGCCCAAGTAAGTGTAGAGTATACAAGCCCGCACGGTAGCCACCCCCATACAGCACCTAGAGTAAAGGCTTTTATGGGTGTGTTCACAGGTAACGCTTTACTTGCTAACGGTGATATATATTGCCATAACGACTTGCCTAGTGATTCAACTTGGTTAAGCCACATTAACCATTGCCCCAAGTATAGCCCCAACAATATCACAAATAATGCAGAGAACATTCTTAAACCAGCAAGCGGCATTCCTAAGTTTTTAGCGGCAATAGAGCCGGTAAAGCCAACAATAGCGCCAATGAAACTATAAGAAGCTATTCGGCCGAGATTATAATTAAAGACTAAAATAAATTTACTGGAAGGTTTTACGTATTTTTGATTATTAATGGGAATTTGTTGACTGTCATACTGAGGACTTGTTGAGAGTGCAGAAGTCAGCATAGTAGTGATTCCACCGCACATTGCAATACAGTGCCCAGATCCTAATAAACCAATAATAAAAGCGGAAAGAAAGTCTAGAGTCATTTGTTCAATGACTCTTTACCTGATGGTTTTTTATTTATGTCTTTATTTTTCTTGTTATTTGACACGCGTAACTCGCTGCTTTTGTCTTTTTCATCAAAAAGAATACTCATGCCTTGCTTTTCAAGGTCATCAAATTGTTCTGTTTTTACAGCCCAAAAAAACAAATAAACTCCCAACGCAGTAAATATGATAGCGATGGGAATTAAAATATAAATAATGCTCATAATTTTTTGCTCAGTAATTGTTAAGTTTTTACGTCAAATTTAGTTGTTATTTAGTGTTCTTTTTATTTTTTAGTAACCGTAGCGAATTGGTTATAACTAAAATTGAACTTGCCGACATACCAATAACGGCCATGTAAGGCGTTATGTTGCCACTTACTGCTAAGGGTAAAACAATAGCATTATAACCAAAGGCCCATAAATAGTTTTGAAAAATAATAGCACGTGTTTTTATTGCCACTTGACTCATGACATGAATACTAGCTAATTGATTATTTAATAAAATAACGTCAGCACCACTTTTAGCTATATCCGTACCACAACCCATTGCCATAGAAACATGGGCGGCACCAAAAACAGGTGAGTCGTTAACACCATCGCCTATCATAGCAACGGTTTTATTATTTTGTTGAATGTTTTGTAGCTTAAGCATTTTATCTTGAGCAGATAAATCACTATAATATTCTGATATAGAGAGTAATTCAGCAACGCGTTGACAAGCTTTTTGACTATCACCAGAAAGCATGACGATTTGATGTTTGCTTTTTAAATTGTTTATTAACGCTTGAGCGTCAGGACGAATTTCATCCATTAAATTAAAGGTGGCAATGAGCTCTTGTTCACACATTAACACACATGATGAGGATAAATAGTCTCGATTATTAGGTAATTTGGCAATTAACCAACTAGGTTTACCTATGCGATAACTTTTACCTTTTATAATACCACTAACCCCTTTGCCTGAATGCACTTCAACATGATTAGCATGAATAGTAAAATCACGGTGTTTACTAAAAGGTTTTGCTAAGGGGTGTTCTGAGTGAGACTCTAACGCTGCTGCAAGCGCCAACACATCATTCATAGTTAACTTTTCAGAAGCGATGACATCGGTGTTACTAATTGAAAACTCACCTGTGGTAATGGTGCCTGTTTTATCAAAGGCAAATGTATCAACTTTAGGCATAGTTTCCATAACATGCGCGGACTTGATCATAATTCCCTCGCGGTTAAGGCGTGTTGTAGCGCAAGTTAATGCTGTCGGAGTCGCTAAAGAAAGAGCACAAGGACAAGTCGCAACTAATACCGATAAGGTGATCCAAAAGGCCTGTTCAGGTAAGTGTTGCTGCCAATAAAGCGCTGTACCAATCGCTGTTATTAAAATAATAGCAACAAAGTATTGAGCTACTTTATCTGAAAATTTGGCTAGTTTGGGCTTGTGTGCTTGGGACTGTTCACTTAAACGGATAAGCTGACTTAAAAAAGATTGATTGCTGAGTTTGGTTACTTTTACCGTTAAATTACCATCGCCATTTATAGTGCCTGAAAAAACATGGTCATCTATGTTTTTATTTACAGGAAGTTGCTCGCCTGAAAGCATGGCCTCATTCACTTGAGAGTAACCTTGAGTAACAACGCCATCAGCTGGGATAGTCTCACCTGGTTTAATTAAAACAAAATCATCAACGACTAATAATTTAGCGGCAACAAGCTCTTCTTTTATAACGCTGCTTGTGTGTTCTGTACCACTTGCTACTTGTGTATTACTTTCCGTTATGACTACACGAGTCGCCGTCATGGGCATAAGTTTCAACAGGTTGGCGGAGACTTGCGCTGCATGAGAGCGAGCACGAAATTCTAAAAATTTACCAATAAGCAGTAAAAAGGTGAACATAGAAACTGATTCAAAGTATACTTCACCTTGTTCGGTAATTGTTGCCCATGCACTCGCACTAAAGGCAAGAACAATAGCAATAGAAACAGGTACATCCATGGATAAGCGTTTTAATTTTAGGGCGTTTTTTGCACCAATATAAAAGGGTAATGCCCCATAACTAACAATAGGTATAACTAGAATAAAACTTATCCAACGTAAATAAAGTTTATTATTTTCACCCATGCCAGAAAAAGCGCCAAAATATAAACCAATAGCAATCATCATTATTTGCATCATTAAAATACCGCTAATGCCTAAGCGTTTAATGAATGTTTTATTTTGCGCTTTATTACGTACTTCCACTTCATTTGCTTTAAATGGCATGGCTTGATAACCAATATGCTCAATGGTATTTAAAATATCGCTAAGCTTTAATATATCATCTTGCCACTTTACTGTTGCTCTTTGTGTTGTAGCATTAACGCTAACACTGTGTAGCCCTTTTAATTTTCCAAGCTGCATCTCTATTAACCAAGCACAGGCAGCACAACTTATGCCTTCAATGGTTAAAATGGCTTCTTTAAAATTATTATCTTGATAGATGAATTCACTTTGTAATACAGCTTCGTCGAGCAATTGGTTTTTCTGTAGCTGCTCAGGTACAAGCTCTGCACCTTTGATCGCAGGTTCTGTTCTAACCGTATAATATTGAGTTAAATTATTATCAACGATAGTTTGTGCTACTGCTTGGCAGCCTATACAACACATCGGTTGCACTTTGTTATTTATATTAACATTAAGATCAAGCCCTTTTGGTATAGGCTCATTACAATGAAAGCAAAGACGAGGGGCAATAGACATAAGTAAGGTAGTACTCAGTTTTTAAAAATTAAACTTTGCGGCGATTATTGCGCTTTAGTTGGATCTGGAATAATGCTAATAAAGTCGTTTTGCGGTAGGCTTATCACATCTTGAATTTTCCAAACATTATCAAATGGTGTGATTGTTATTTTCCATTTACCTGTAATGTTTGTATCAAATTTTTCTCTAAAGTAACCATTACCATCAGGTGTTAACGATAAATGAAAATCTCTTTTTTCAAGGGTAGGGTGATAAAAAACAACATTAAGTAAAGGGAATGTTTTTTCAATACCTGTTGGTTTTATTAAAAGCTCATTACCACTAAATTTCAAGGCGAAACGCATACCTAATTTTTGTGCTTGTCGTACTTTAGCAACTTGTAAATTAATTGCTTTACCTTTTTTATAATAATCACCAACAACGTAAGTGTCAGGGTTTGTATTAGCAATAATATAAGTAGCAATACCGGCTACAACAGCAGTAAAAGGAAGAATAAAAACTAACCAAGCCCAAGGCTCACGATACCAAGATGTTTTCATAAGAGTGTTTATAGTTCTATTGTGTAAAATTGGCAATTATTATAGCGTTTTTATCTATCAGGAGCTAGTTTTGTTGTTGTGCTAAAGGCAATAAAAAAAGCTAATTAACAGGACGTTAATTAGCTTTTAAATTTTAGTTGAATCTTAAGTTAACTATTTATATTTAGTTTAAGATTAACTTTTAGTAAGAGAATTAATCTTGAGAAAGAGAGTAAACATAGGCACTTATCACGTGTACCTTCTCTTCACCTAAAATTTTATCCCAAGGAGGCATAACGCCAGCGCGACCATTTTTAATTGACTCTTCAATGACACGTGGTGAACCACCATATAGCCAAATATTGTCAGTTAGGTTTGGCGCACCCATAGGTAAACCAAGTGCTAAACTACCTTGACCATCAGAGCCATGACAACCAGCACAAATACCGAATTTAGCTTTACCTGCTTTAGCAAGCTCAGGGTTGACAGAGCGGCCACTTAAACTAATAACATAAGCAGCAACTTCTTTAACGCCTTGATCACCGCCTAACATTCCTCCCCATGCCATCATACCCATTGCTTGACGGCCGTGCATAATAGTCTCTTTAATTTTCTCAGGACTACCACCGTATAACCAATCTTTATCTGTTAAATCAGGAAAGCCTGTAGTACCACCAGCATTAGAACCATGACATTGAGAACAGTTTTGAATAAATAAGCGCTGACCTACTTTTAAAGCTTCAGGATCAGTGGCTAAATCTTCAATACTACGTGCAGCATACGCATCAAAAATTGGGCCGTAAATAGCATCAGCTTGCGCTATTTCTCGGTCATATTGTACTAAAACACCAGAGTCTTTTTTCAAATACTCAGTTGTTTTCGCTTTTGATTCAGCTATGTTCATAATGCCTTGATTTGAGCTTTTCCAGCCTAAAAGACCAGTCCAATTACCTAAACCGTATAAAGCAATATAACCAAATGCCCAAATAATAGTTAATAAAAAGAAAGTACTCCACCAGTTAGGTAGTGGATTGTTTAATTCTTCGATACCGTCGAAAGTATGTCCCATGGACTCACCCTCTCCAACATTTGCAAAGTTTTTTAAGCACATCCGTAATAGTATAAAACAACCTACTAACGTGGCCAAGGTTAAACCCCAAACCCATATATTCCAGAAGCTAGACATTTTTATTAGTCTCCTGTTTGCTATCTGTTTTAAGATGGCGTTCTTTATCTTGTTTTGTTTCTTCTTCAAAAATTGAATTTGCAACATCATTAAAAGATGACTTACGCTTTTTCGAATATGACCAAGCTACAATTATGATAAATAACGCGAATATCAGGAGGGCTACAAGCCCTCTAAGTGTTCCGTAATCCATTAGTTTACTTCAATGCATGGCCAAGTGATTGCAAGTAAGCAACCAAGGCACTCATTTCAGTTTTACCTTTTACTGCATCTTTAGCTCCGTCTATTTCGGCTTGCGAATAAAGCGGAATTCTTTCTCCAGTATCCTTATCTATATGGCTGCGATTACGAGTTAACCAGTTAAAAGTTTCAAGCTTTTTACCCGTAATTTCACCATCAAGGGTGTTGTCATTTAGCCAATGGTAAGAAGGCATGTTTGACTCAGGTACAACAGAACGAGGATCAATTAAATGAGCAATATGCCAATCATCACTGTAACGACCACCAACACGGGCTAAATCAGGACCAGTACGTTTTGAACCCCATAAAAATGGATGTTCCCAAACACTTTCACCAGCAACACTGTAGTGACCGTAACGCTCAGTTTCTGCTCTAAATGGACGAATCATTTGGCTGTGACAATTGCTACAACCTTCACGAATGTAAATATCGCGTCCTTCCATTTGTAAAGCAGTATAAGGCTTTAGATTATCCACAGGGGTTGTGGTTTCTTTTTGGAAAAATAGAGGCGTAATCTCTACTAAACCACCAATACTGATTGCAATCACAGTAAAAAGAAAGAATAAACCAACATTCTTTTCAAGGCTTTCATGCTTATTTGGTGAAGTGTTTTTTGAAGTTTTTTTCATGTAAGTTCTCCTTAAGCTTCTTCAACAGCTTTCAGACTTCCGTCTTTAGCGCCGATAGTTTTAAACATGTTGTAGGCCATTAATAAGAAGCCTGTAACAACTAATACACCACCTAAGAAACGAATGAAGTAGAATGGGTAAGAAGCGGTTAAGCTCTCTACAAAGCTGTAGGTTAAGGTACCATCAGCATTTACTGCACGCCACATCAAACCTTGCATAACACCTGAAATCCACATGGCAACAATGTAAAGTATAATACCTGTTGTATGAATCCAGAAATGTATATTAATCAAACGAATACTGTACATGCGTCCTTGATTAAATAATACGGGAATTAAATGATACATAGCACCAATTGTTATCATAGCTACCCAACCTAAGGCGCCAGAGTGAACATGTCCAACAGTCCAGTCAGTATAATGAGATAAGGCATTTACTGATTTAATTGCCATCATTGGTCCTTCAAAAGTAGACATACCGTAGAAAGATAAAGACACAATTAAGAATCGTAAAATAGGATCACTGCGAAGTTTATGCCATGCGCCTGAAAGCGTCATAATACCATTAATCATACCACCCCAAGATGGTAAAAATAGTACAATAGACATTACCATACCAATAGATTGAACCCAATCAGGTAATGCAGTGTAATGTAAATGATGAGGACCTACCCAGATATATAAAGAAATCAATGCCCAGAAATGTACAATAGATAAACGATATGAGTAAACAGGACGCCCTGCTTGTTTAGGAACAAAATAATACATCATACCTAAGAAACCAGCAGTTAATAAGAAACCAACTGCATTATGACCGTACCACCACTGCACCATAGCATCGATCGCACCAGGATAAATAGAGTATGATTTCATAAAAGAGACAGGTACTACCATTGAATTACCAATATGAAGTACAGCAATAGTGATAATAAAAGCCCCAAAAAACCAGTTAGCAACATAGATGTGAGAGGTTTTACGTTTAACTATTGTACCAAAAAACACAACAGCATACGCCACCCAAACAACAGTGAGAAGGAGATCTATTGGCCATTCTAGTTCAGCATATTCTTTTGTAGAAGTGTATCCTAAAGGCAAAGATACCACTGCAGCTAAAATAACTGCTTGCCAGCCCCAAAAAGTAAATGCAGCTAACTTGCCACCAAACAATCGAGTTTGACAAGTGCGTTGCACAATATAATAAGAGGTTGCAAATAAGGCACTAGTACCAAAGGCAAAAATTACTGCATTGGTGTGAAGTGGACGAAGGCGAGAGTAGGTTAACCAAGGTGTATCAAAGTTTAACGCAGGCCAAATTAATTGAGCCGCGATAAGTACACCTACGAGTGTACCAACGATCCCCCAGATTACAGTCATTACAGTAAATTGACGTACAACATCGAAATTGTAGTCTACTGCTGACGTATTACTAATGGTCATGTTATAGTTTCCGCAGTGTTATTATTAAATAGAAAAGCCAAAGCGGTTAAACTTCAGGCTAAATCTGTGTGTTTTGCATACAGTGGTGCAATATATAAAAAACTCAAGCTAAACCCACTATATACGATGCTGATTCTACCCTTTGACTGTGATATAAATCAACCACCATGACTATTTAAATTTGACCTAGATCAAGTTTGAATACATTTGACCATATGTACCGTATGGATATTAAAAATTTCAGGTTGATTGGAGTTATAACTTTAAAAGAAGTTTAACCGGGGAAGGTAAGGCTATGACATTCTATTGACCATTAATCTTTGGTTTACTTGCTTGATAAATAGAGCTTATTGAGCAATCATGACATTTAAATGTTTGGTATTATTTTTAGGGATCAGATGGTGATCTGCTTAGTTTGTAGAATACAAATTACCCGTTTAAGTAACCCACATGAGAATAACAATTAATTTGCTTAGTGAGCAAATATTAGGAGTATATAAAGCTAATGATCATATTCAGTAAATTTGCTATTAGAGTCTTTTTTTTCAGTGTTTTTTTTAATCTCATTGGCTGTACCCCAGTCGAAATATCTAATACCAAGAAACAAATTAACTATGATTTCTCTTGTGTTACTAGCCAAAATAGTTGTGAAATAATCACTGAATTAGGTGATGTTACCGTGCAATTTTCAGGTGCACTTGCACAAGGAAAAATCAAAACAGAACTACCTTTTTATATTAGGTTAAAATTTAAAGGAACTAAAGACAGTTATAAATTGCAAAAAGTAGAAAGCTTTATGGAAGGAAAAGACATGTTTATGGGAAAGGTTCCCGTATTCTTTAACGTAAGCTCTGATAATAATGCGTTTATTGCTGAAACACTTTTAGCCAGTTGTAGTGAAGAAGTTATGACTTGGCGTTTATGGTTTACGGTAAATATAAAGGTAGAGGGTAACATCAAGCAGCAACGTTTTTTTATTGATTTTGATAGCCAACGACTATGAAAAATGTTTCATAGTCGTTTAAATGTTAATCATTTAGCTGTTTATTAAGCGTTGATTTTAGTCACTTTAACTGAGCTTTATATATTGTTTGTTATATCAACGGATAACTTTAATCGTTGTCCAGGTTGTAGATATTTATTCCTATTTAACCTATTCCAGCGTTCAATATCACTAATACGCACATTGAACTTATCAGCAATACGAGCAAAAGAATCACCACTACGTACTTTGTAGGTTATGTTTCGTATTATGGCTTGTTCAATATTTGTATTAGTTTTTACTTTTATGACGTTGTTTGAATAAGATGCTTTTTGCCAAATAACTAACGTTTGGCCAAGTTTAAGCGTGTCACGTGGAGCAAAGCCATTCCATTTAGCAATATTATAGCTGTTTACCTTATAATGTTGACCAAGATCCCATAGGTTGTCGCCTGAAATCACGGTATGAGTCACTTTAAAGCCTTTTTTTAATCTAGACTGCTTTTTAGCAATGCGCTGATCTTTCGATAAAATATAACTATCTAGCGGTTTAGCAGCGACTGGAATTAATAAATACTTTCCAGCTCGTATTATATTACGTTTAATGTTATTAACTTGGCGAATTAACTCTATGTTAGTATGAAATTTATTTGCAATGTAGCCTAAATTATCACCCTTTTTAATTTTATAACGCTGCCATGCTAAGCGATCAGCTTTAGTCAATTTTGCTAAACCTTGTTCAAAATTAGCAACTTTTTGTTTAGGCAAAAGTAAACGGTGTGGGCCGTTAGGGTCAGTAGACCAACGATTAAAGCCAGGGTTTAAACGCTGTAACTCTGTTAATGATAAACCCGCTAAGCTAGCTGCCTTAGCTAAATCAAGTTGATATTTTATATCAACTTGGCTAATGACTTCTTCATTAGGTATTTTATAAATATCTAGATTAAATGTTTGAGGGTGTTTTATTATATCAGCTAGCGCTAATATTTTTGGTACATAAGCACGCGTTTCTTTTGGAAGATCTAATGCCCAAAAATCAATATTTTTACCTTGACGTTGATTTTTACGCACGGCACGTTGCACACGACCCTCACCAGAGTTATAAGCCGCTAATGCTAATAGCCAATCACCATCAAAAAACTTATGTAAATATTTCATGTATTTGATGGCACCCGCAGTTGAAGCGATTACATCACGACGTCCGTCGTACCACCAATTTTGTTTCATACCAAAGCGTTTGCCAGTATCGGGTACAAATTGCCACAAGCCTGACGCTCTACCGTGCGAATAAGCAAAGGGGTCGAAAGCACTTTCTACTATCGGTAATAACGCTAATTCTACAGGCACATTATTTTTTTCTAATTCATTAATAATGTAATAAAGAAATGGCTCAGCACGTTTAGCTACTCTATTGATATAATTTGGGTGTTTAGCATACCAATTTCGCTGCATGATTACGCGGTTGTTTTGAGGGATGTTAAACGTTAATTGGCTTCTTATTCGCTGCCAAACATCATTGCGTTTAACATTTTTTTTATCTTTTAAATGAAAGGCAATGTCTTCAATCGGGTGGATAACATCAATATTCTCATCCGTTAATAAAGCTTGGTTAATTTCAACAGCACTAGCAATAACTTCTTGTTTTTGATTTGTATCAATTTCTAGTGATGATTTTTGCTGATGCATAGCATGCTCAGGAATAAACGTACTTTGACAGCCGGTCATAAAAATGAAAGCAGGTAATAAAATATATTTCATGGACACCAATGATAATTAAAAAAACTGAATAACACTAAAAAAGATAATGAACTAATACGCGTTGTTCACTTTCTATGAAAAAAGTGAACGGTAAGAATAACACGTTAAAATTGGTCTTTCCATCGCCTTATTGTCGTAAAAGTGTCAAGTTCTGTTGTCTTTGTATTGAGATGGAAAGCTTTAGCACTAGCTTGTATAGAGGGTTGTTTACAACGAAGAAATGGGTTGATTTCTTTTTCTATTTTAATTGATGTAGGGATGGTAGAGATGCCTTTTTCACGTAACTCACTTACCTGTGCGCTATAATTCATAAGCACTTTATTTTGTGGTTCGACGGCTAATGCAAAACTTAAATTCGCCTGAGTGTATTCATGGGCACAATATACGTTGGTGATCTCCGGTAAGTTTGCGAGCTTAGTTAATGAATTTAGCATTTGTGCAGGCGTTCCTTCAAATAATCGCCCACAGCCACCAGAAAAGAGTGTGTCACCACAAAATAGTAATGGTTGTGTGTCATTCACTGAAAAATAAGCAATATGGCCAGAAGTATGTCCTGGTACATCGATTACTCGCAAATTTATATTTAATGCAGGTAGATTCACTACATCATTTTCAACAAGCTTTACGTCGCAAAATGATATTTCTTCATTGGCAGGACCATAAATGGTTAGGGGCCACTGGTGCTGCTTGCAATAAGCCATCAGTGCTTCAATACCGCCGGTATGATCTAAATGGTGATGAGTAATTAATATAGCGTTCAAAGTAAGTTGATGTTCTTCTAAAAAATCAATACATACATTAGCATCGCCAGGATCAACGAAAGCAGCAGTTTTATTGTGTTTATTCGTGATAGCCCAAATATAATTATCAGAAAAAGCTTTTATTGGAATTATTTTGTATAAAGAACTCATAACTTGTCTCAGTACTAACTTGCTTAACATTTACAGTTAATTATACTGGTATTACGAATGAAAGCATCTACAAACTTAGCACTTGAATTAAATATATGAAACCTGCATTAGCCTTTCGGCAACCACATCACCCTAAAAAGTGGCAAGATTTACCAAATGGCGAGACAGTATTGTCCGCAATTGAAGAGCGACTGCAACCTTGGTGGCAAAAATTTTTTGGTTATCATTTGTTAAAAGTTGGCGCGTTAAGTCATTATATAAATACTCAGAGTAGCCCGATAAAACATCAGATAACTTGCTGCCCCAATCAATGTTGCGTAAAGCAAAGTAATATCGATAATCAAGGTACATGTATTGTAGGTGAGTTAGATGATTTACCGTTGCTTGAGCATAGTATTGATGTTTGTTTACTTAGCCATGTTTTAGAGTTTTCACTTGATCCTCATCATGTTATTCGTGAAGCTAATCGCGTTATTATTCCTAATGGTTATTTAATTATTACTGGTTTTAACGCTTTTTCTTTGGCGGGGCTAAATTGTATTATTCCCTATAGAAAACAACAAACACCGTGGAATGAGCATTTTTTTTCTCCTATGCGAATAAAAGATTGGTTACATTTAATGGGCTTTGAAATATTAAGTGATGACCGCTGTTTACATAGTTCATTAGTGGGAAATATAAGAGAGCATAGAATGGCTCATTATTGGAATAAATTTGCTAGTAACTATTTAACTAGTTTAGGCTCTATTTATATCATTATTGCAAAAAAACGCGTGTTACCCTTAACACCAATAAAACCTAAGTGGCAAATTAGCACTGAATTTACTCCAGTTAAAGTACCTACAATGAATATAAATTCTAATAACAAAACTAATTCTTATCACAAGTAACAAAAGAAGTATTGAATATGACGCGTATTGAACTAGAGCAATATTTGAATCAGTTATTAAAACCTGAACAAATAAAAGACTATACCCCTAACGGCTTGCAAATACAGGGAGGTGACGTAATAAATAAAATAGTAACCGGAGTCACCGCATCCCAATCGCTAATCGATTTAGCAGTAACAGAAAAAGCGGACGCTATTATCGTTCATCATGGTTATTTCTGGAAAAACGAGTCTTATGTTATTCGTGGTATGAAGCATAAACGTATTAAAGCCTTGCTTGATAATGATATTAATTTATTTGCTTACCATTTACCGCTAGATATTCACCCCACGTTAGGTAATAACGCGCAATTGGCACAATTATTAGATATTAAAGTGACAGGGCCATTAGAATTAGATAATTCGAACAGTATTGCGATTCAAGGAGAACTAACAAAAAATCAAACCGGTAATGAATTAGCGCAATTAATTAACAATAAACTTAATAGAGAGTGTTTGCATATTGCACCACCATCAAATAAAACGATTAAAACGGTTGCTTGGTGTACCGGCGGTGGACAAAATTATATTGAACTAGCCGCAGAGCAGGGGATAGATGCTTTTATTTCGGGTGAAATCTCAGAGAAAACAACTCATATTGCTCATGAAATGGATATACACTTTTTTGCAGCAGGTCATCATGCTACTGAACGGTATGGTATTAAGGCCCTTGGTGAATATCTTTGCACAGAGCTAGGAGTAGACGTTAAGTTTATTGATGTAAATAACCCAGCTTAATGTCCCATTTTATTCACTAGCTAAAGATGCTTTTAATCCATTGAACCAAACGGCCTAAAGTTTCATACCAAGCAACGGATGTTTGTTGTAACTTTTTGCTGTCAGGCCAGTAATATCGCCAACTTTTTTGTTGCTGATGGCTTTTAACCCAAAAGCCTGTTGGTGCTGCAATAGGGTAAACGCTCTGCGCTTGAAAATACTGCATTGCTCTTGGCATATGAGCAGCATTGGTTACTAATACAACATTAGTGCCTTGTATTCTTGGGCTTATTAATTGGGCTTCTTCTTCTGTATCTTTAGGGAAGTTTTCAGTAATGATCTTTTGTGCGGCAATTCCTAACATAACCAAAGATTGTTTCATTTTTTCGGCATTTGATGTGGTATCGTTAAACGCTGAGCCGGAGGTAATAATTCTGGCTTCCGGATGTAGTCTATATATGCGCAGTACCTCTACCATACGTTGTAATGAGTTAATATTTAGCTGACTTGTTGTAGGTAAAGCTGGATTTGATTGATGCCAACCACCTAAAACAACAATGTAATCAACAGGCTTATCTGAACGAGTAAAGGCTTCGTGGTTATCTTCAATACTAACCATAAATTTATCTGAAACAATTGGTATAGAAGATAGGGTTAACAATAACAGAGCTATGGTTAAATACTTAAAGCTTGCAGTTGGGTACTTTTTAAAAAGAATTGCTGATAATAGTAATAAAATTAGTGTCATGTTAAGCGGCATAACAGTAGCAGAAATAACTTTTTTTATTAGAAATAAGTCCATTAAATTCTTAAGTTCATTTAAATGAAGAGAGAAATATAGTGTTTTTTACTATAGCAAATTGAAAAGCATTTGATTAGCTAAAATAGACATTTATAGCTTTTTCATTACTCTTTTAAAAGAAAATCACAACAGCTGCGTTGCTTTTAATCCTAATAGTAAGCTATTGCTTAATCAAGTGCCTTGCACATGAATTTTTAAATTCATCTCACATTCTTACATTTTGAACAATCATGAATATAGGTGTTTTAGCCATCTATAAGTCTATTGCAACTTTGTATTATTTAGGGTCTAATAGAGTAGTTACTCAAATATTTTTATTTGATTACGGGAAGAGTAAAGTAAAAGGTGGAGGGTTTTGGCTAAAATTCACATTACCCATAAGTTTACCTTTAAATGACGCCAGCTTATAAAGTTGCTCAGCCATGCTCTTTCTGCATCAATTCGCGATAATTTCAACACATTATTTATCGAACTTTGGAAGATTAACTATGTCTAATCAAAAATACACTTCAAGCTTTATCGTTGCCAAATTTGGTGGCACTAGTGTCGCTGATTATCAAGCAATGTTACGTTGCGCCCATATTATTAAAAACGATAATAATAATCGTTTAGTCGTCGTGTCTGCCAGTGCTGGGGTTACTAATCATTTAGTTCGCTTAAGCCAAGAAAATATTAGCGAGGAAGAACAAGCTGATATTATTACTGCCATCTGTGCTATTCAGTTAAACATTACTCAGCATTTAACTAAAAATGTTGAACAAGCGTTAAATACTGAAATTATGCTAATGCTTAGCGAATTATCTAAGCATGCATTGGCGCAATCAAAACACTATAGCGTTAAACAAGGTGATACTATTCTATCCTTTGGAGAGCAATTAAGCTCACGGATATTTGCACAAGTTTTACAATCATTAAATGTGAATGGCGCTTACTTTAATGTTCAGCAAGTAATGAAAACTAATAGTCTTTATGGTAAGGCGGTGGTCGATATAGAGCAATTAGCATCAGCTTGCCATGAATTATTAATACCAAAATTGGCACAGCAGGTGCTTGTTACTCAAGGTTTTATTGGTCAAGATGGCTTAGGAGAAACGACCACATTAGGTCGAGGTGGTTCAGATTATAGTGCTGCGTTACTAGCTGAAGCAATTAACGCGAGTAATTTAGCTATTTGGACAGATGTTGTTGGAATTTTTACAACAGATCCGAGAATTACAGAACAAGCGCGTGCGATTAAGGAAATAAGTTTTGGTGAAGCGGCAGAAATGGCAACCTTTGGTGCTAAAATACTGCATCCAGCGACGTTAATTCCCGCTATGCGTCAAAATATCCCTGTGTTTGTCGGCTCTTCTAAAGAACCAGAAAAAGGCGGCACTCAAATTAAAAAATCAGTTGCTTCAAACCCTACTTATCGCTCTATCGCATTAAGGCGTGAGCAGACCCTAGTGACAGTCAAAAGCCCTGCAATGTTCCATGCCAGTGGTTTTCTAGCGCAAGTTTTTGGTATTTTAGCTAAGCACGAACTTAGCGTGGATTTAATTACTACCAGTGAAATTAGTATAGCTTTAACCTTTGATAATCCAAAAGGTTCAACTCAATCATTATTAACATCAACAGTAGTGCAAGAGCTAGAACAGTTGTGTGAAGTGAGTGTTGAGCATGGGTTATCATTAGTTGCTGTTATTGGTAATGGTTTAAATTCAGCAAAAGGAATAGGGCAAAGTATTTTTCAAACGATTAATGATATCAATATTCGTTTGATCTGCCATGGTGCCAGCACTAATAATTTATGCTTTTTAGTTAATGAAGAAGATGCTAATCACGTAGTTGAAAAATTACATAGCGAGCTATTTGTTTAATTATAAAGCTCTAAATATGTTTTTATTTGAACTGTAAAAAAAGAGTAAACTCCAAACATCAATAATTAATGACGAATAAACAACCAATGCAGGAAACAACTAGAATGAATCCAATTATTCAAATATTAAAAGAATTAAATGTTAGTGATGACAAAATCAATGAGCTTTTTCAAGTGTTAACAGAAAATCCTATGATGGCTATGGGGATTATAGGAACATTAGGAGTTCCCATTGAAAAACTAAGACCTATTATGAGTTTGGTAATGACAGAGCCTAATTTAATTAAAGAAGCCGTTGAAGAGCTAGGGTTAGACTTTTCTAAAGTAGAAGCAGCAAAAGAAAAATTAAAGGAAAGTAAGTGAAAGTAGCATTTATCGGTTTAGGCGTAATGGGTTATCCCATGGCGGGGCATTTGCAAAAAGCAGGTCATGATGTTTGTGTTTATAATCGCAGTCAAGAAAAAGCACAAAAGTGGCAGGCTGAATTTTCGGGAAATTTAGCTAAAACACCAGCCTTAGCAGCGAGTGGTTGTGACATTGTTTTTTGCTGTGTTGGTAATGATGATGATCTTCGTCAAGTAGCGCTAGGCGAACAGGGCATTTTAGTAGGTATGCCTCAAGAGAGTATTTTAGTTGATCACACGACAGCATCTGCCAATATTGCCCGAGAAATATCAGGTGTTGCCGCTAAAAACAATCAGTACTTTCTTGATGCGCCTGTTTCAGGTGGTCAAGCAGGTGCAGAAAATGGTGTGTTAACGGTTATGGCTGGCGGTGAACAAGCAATATTTGATACAGCAAAGCCAATTATGGCCGCTTATGCACGCTTTAGTCAATTAATGGGTGATGTAGGCAGTGGGCAACTCGCTAAAATGGTGAATCAAATTTGTATTGCTGGTATCGTACAAGGACTCGCCGAAGGTTTTAATTTTGCAAAAAAAGTAGGTTTAGATCCAGACGCTTTAGTTGACACTATTTCTAAAGGTGCGGCTGGCTCTTGGCAAATGGAAAATAGGTATAAAACCATGTTTTCGAGTGAATATGACTTTGGCTTTGCGGTTGATTGGATGCGTAAAGATTTAGCTATTGCTTTTGACGAGGCAAAGAAAAACAAGATACCTTTACCTATGACTGAAATGGTTGATGGCTTTTATCAAGAGATTCAAGAAAATGGTGGTAATCGTTGGGATACGTCGAGTTTGATTTCTCGGTTCAAATAGCAAGCACTATTTTTATGTGGTGATTGAAGTAACAAGCTAATCTGATATTGAATGTTATCCAATACCCGGTTAGCTTCAAACAATTGGCCAATTGGCATTAACTAAATAATGACATGACATCATCAATAGCCATTAAAGACTTATCACCAGTAATGCGATTTTTTACTTCAATTTGCTGAGCATCTAAATTACGTTCACCAATAATAAGTAATAAAGGTGTCCCCATCAATTCATGATCAGCAAACATTACACCGGGACGTTCTTTCCTATCATCAAATAATACTTCAATACCCGCATTATTTAGTGTTTCATATAATGCTTCAGCGGTTCCTTTAACACGGGCAGATTTTGCCATATTCATTGGCACAATAGCGACTTGGAATGGTGCTATTGCTTTTGGCCATTTAATGCCGTATTTATCATGGTTTTGTTCAATTGCAGCCGCGACAATACGTGAAACACCAATACCGTAACAACCCATGGTTAAGGTTTGGTTCTTACCGTTTTCATTTAAAACAGCACAATTCATTGCCTCAGCATATTTACTTCCTAATTGGAAAATATGCCCAACTTCAATACCACGTTTAATTTCTATATTTCCTTTGCCACAAGGGCTTGGATCACCCGCAACGACATTACGGATATCGGCAACGGTGAAATTAGCAATGTCTCTTTGCCAATTTACACCCGTTAAGTGCATATCATTTTCGTTAGCGCCACAAGCAAAATCGCTAAGGTGTTCGGCACTACGATCAACAATTATTTCAATGTGTAAGCCAACAGGGCCAAGAGAATCAGCATTAGAGTTTACTGTCGCTAGAATTTGCTCTTCTGTAGCAAAAGTAAGTGGTGTAGCAATTTGTGGTAAGTGCTCAGTTTTTACTTCATTTAGATTATGATCGCCCCTTAGTACTAAAGCTACTATGGGTGTTTTACCATCTTCGGTTGCGATACCATTTACGAGTAATGTTTTTACCATCGTTTTCACATCAATATTTAAAAAGCTAGCAATATCTTCAATGCTTTTAAGATGTTGTGTTGCGATTTTTGTTAACGCTTGTGTTGCCTCTTGGCGTTCACCTTTTGGCGCAAGCGCTTCTGCTTTCTCAATATTAGCCGCAAAGTCACTAGCATCACTAAAAGCAATATCGTCTTCGCCTGAGTCAGCTAAAACGTGAAATTCATGACTAGCATCACCGCCAATAGAGCCAGTATCAGCGAGTACCGGCCGATAATTCAAACCTAAACGGTCGAAAATACGACAGTAAGCATCAAACATTTTTTGATAGGTTTTTTCTAGACATTCGGTTTCTAAATGGAAAGAGTAAGCGTCTTTCATTAAAAACTCGCGGCTACGCATCACACCAAAGCGAGGGCGTATTTCATCACGAAATTTTGTTTGAATTTGAAATAGTGATAAGGGTAGTTGTTTATAACTGTTTAGTTCATTTGCTACTAATTTAGTGATCACTTCTTCATGGGTGGGGCCTAAAACGAAAGGGCGCTTGTGGCGATCATTTAAGCGTAATAACTCGGGGCCATAATCATTCAAACGACCAGATTCCTCCCATAAATCTGCAGGTTGAACCATCGGCATGGCTATTTCATTCACACCAGCTCGTTGCATTTCTTCACGAACAATGTTTTCTACTTTTTTTAATACACGTAAACCCGTAGGCAACCAAGTATATAAACCTGAGGCCAAATTACGCACGAGTCCTGCTCGTAACATTAATTGATGGCTGATTACTTCAGCATTAGCGGGGGTTTCTTTTAAAGTAGACAATAAATATTGACTGGTACGCATGACAAGCTTTCCGTTAAATGAATGCTAGCAATAGAGCAGCGTAGCTAGCATAGAGACAAATAAAATTGGTGCTATTCTATCAGGGAGATACAATATGAAAAAGTAATAAATTATATTTTTTAAGGGGTGCTTTAAACCTTTAAATACACCGTATGAATTTATCAATGGTGTCTTCGCTTTGATTTTAATTAATTAGCTAAAATGAAATAGGTTTACGTTTTCTTTGGTTACTAGTTTCTTTTGGTATTGACTCATTTTTTTTATGTGTACGTTGAGGTTCACATACATCGTCGTTATGATCATCGAGGGTAGGGTTACTTTCATCAGCTAACGACTCATTTATAATAACTTGAATGATTTCACCATTGAATTCAACAACATCATTGTGATAAATTTTTTTTCGCTTTTGAAACTCAACTTCACCATTGAGCAAAACATAGCCTTCGCTAATTACTATTTTAGCTTCACCACCACCGCCAACCATGTTAACTATTTTAAGTAGTTTACATAATTCTATGGGCTGTTTATCTAGTTGTATTTCAAGGTAACTTGACACTTTATATCCTTCGAAGTAGTTGGTTAGTAAATGTTTTTTAGCCTATATTCTATCAAGTGGAAAATATATTTTCTGCCGTTTAATCACTCTTTGTACGTAATGTTTAGTTTCATCATAAGGAAGGTTTTCAACCAATTGTTGATAAACCTCATCGGGGGTCATCGTATTTATTATTTTTGCCGCACGATTAATATTACGAGATTTATCTTTATTAAATGTTTTTGCGACATTACCACTACCTGTATTATAGGCTGCTACCATACAATATAAACGTGACTGTGGGTTTTTTATTTTTCGCAGATAACGAGAATTTAAAATATGCAGGTAAGCACCACCTGTTTCAATATTTTGGTTAGGTGAGAACAAGTAAGATTGTGCCATAGGTTGATCTTTTTTATACAAAAAGCGATTAACATCAACACCAGCGGTTCTAGGTACAATTTGCATCAACCCAAAAGCTGGCACATGAGATTGTGCTTTGGGGTTGAAGTAGCTTTCAGTGTGCATTATAGCAAGCATAAGGCTAGGGGGGAGTTGCCAACGATTGCTTTGATTTTTTACTTGTTGTACAAAAGGTTTTGCTTTTGTTAGGGCGTTTTTATGCGCTAAGGGCATGGTAAAGGTTGTTATTTTTTTATTTTTAAGCGCTTCTTTTTGTTTGTTATTATTTGCTAATGTAGCTGTTTGTGCTTGTAAGGCTATGATGCGTTGTTGCTTTTCTTTTTCAATTTGCGCTTTTTGTTGAGTAATACTTTTTTCGGTTGATGTTTCTTCTATGTTTGCGTTCGTTGAACTACTTAGCGGTGTTTTTTCTTGGGCGTTTAAAAGGTCATAAATTTTTTCAATTTGCTGAGCTTGAGCTCTAGATTGTTGTTCAATAATGTTCATTTCTTTTTTAATAACAGCTTGCTTATTATTAACTACAGGGGCTTTAATTTCTTTTTTACTTGCTGAGTTTACCAATCTTTCAGCAAGATTCTGGTTAACCTCTTCACCAACTAATTGTGCTAACGCACTATCCTTGTATGCTTGTTGGGCTAATGCATCAATGACAGTTTGCTGATCAATATTTTCATTAACATGATGTAAAATACTGACACGGATTTCATTTTTTTCAAAATCGAGTACTGTCTTAACTTTTTTATTTTTGCTGTAATCAACATACTCTTCCCGTGTTGATACTTCAGCCTCTCCCCATAAACTTATTAAGTTATCTCGAATGTCATCTAATTTTTGAAAGTGCTCTCGTCTAAATTGTTGATATTCAGCTAGGTACTCAGCTTTCCATTGTTCAAATTCTTGTGTTTCAGCTTGGCTTCCTTCATATTCAAAAGCCTCCATTGCTTGATCTAATTCAGCAAAAGGATCATCTGTTGGAGGCGTTTTTTGCCCTGCTAAGGCCAGAGATGAAATACTCGTTGTTAGTGCTAGCAGTATTGCTGAAGTGGTTAAATTAATTTTCATCTGTAATCCTTTAGCTTTTAGTAAACATTTGGAATTCGTACCGGGTAAGTAGCGCCTCAGCGATAACAACGGGGTCAAGTTCAGTTGTGACATAAAAATTAGGGTATATGGTTTATCTTATTGCATTTAATGGTGCTACAAGTGTTTTTTTACTTTCTGAAAATATGGCTTTTTATTCTCATGCTTCTATGAACTTAGCTATTTTGTTTTTGTTGTTTATTAGTGTAGAAGCCGCTTGTGCTGATGCGCTATTTTCGTCAATCAATACCTTACCTAAAGATGTTTTTAATTTTTCATTAAAAATAAGGGCAAGAAAGTACCCTCATTTTTTACTAGAAATATTAATTTGTTAAGCGATGTATTTCTTTTTCAAGGCTTTGTTCTGCTTTGTGAGCTTTAAATTCTTGATATAAAAACTTTTCATCTCTTGGATTAATACTTCGACCACTCTCTTTAACGATGGCATCAAAAAGGTGCTTGGTTGCCGACGGGCTAAGTGTTGTTAATACACAAAAGTGCTGTTTCCCTGCAATATCTACTATATCTGATTTTATTGCACGTGAGCCAATCAAGGTTTTTTTAGTTAATTGTTTAGATACAGAGCTAAAGGTTGCACCAACAGTGATATCATCATTTGAGTCTGTTCTATTTGAATAGGTTTTGTCTAAACCTTCAATGCGCGTTTCAAGCTGTTGAGCTAGTGCTAAACGGCCATTAGCGGTTGCCATTTTTTGGTCAACAGATAAGTTACCTGAAAATTTTACACAGTCTGTTGCCGCGATACCATCTTCAACAATAGGGTTTAATACCCATTGTGGAATACTTGCCGTTAAACTATTCGTTTTTAGCTCTGGGGTAGCTTTGTTATCTGTAGAACCACAAGCGGCTAAAAGAGTAGTCATGGCCGCAACAATGATAAGCTTTTGTGTTTTCATGTTATTTCCTTTTTTGTTATTTAATCAATATTCAAAGAGTATTTATAAACAATTTATAGTCATATTGCCATTTTAATTGATCTATACCCAAACTACTTCAAGATGCGAGTTTCAGAACGCCTGAGCGATTCATGATCAAAACGCGCATTTTATTAATGGTTGTTCCCTTAATGACATACGCAGCGAAGAGTATTATTTACTCAGCCGTCTGGTTTATAAACGTTTTATGTCGCGTTATTGATTCGACAAGGGAATAACTATTCTCTTCAATCAATGCCTTGCCTAAATATGTTTCTAATTCTAGCTGAACCCTGCATTTTGAGGTGCTTGGGTATCGTTAATAGTATTATAAGTATTATCACTTATCTGATCCAGTTGAACCCATTAGATTATACTCGTTGTAGATTTTGCTCAAATTTTCCATTATCTACATTTTATTGGCTATGAAATATAACGAACACAAGTTAAAAATAGCTAGATAAGTCATCCGCTGTTTTTTCATCTTGTAATTCTTTTTGCATTTTTGCTTTATATTGTAATTGATAGCAAAGTTGGCTCTCACATTGAGCTAGTATATTGTTAGCCTGTTTATATTTTCCTTGTTCAAGCCAAAAGTTAGCCATAGAGGCTTTGCTTTCATTTAACAATAGATTATTGCTATTCACTTGTTGTTTGAAAATATATTGCCCCTTTTGACCTGCTGTTTCGCTTGCTATAAGCACAAGTGCATCATTTTTTGTTTCGGGGTTGGATATTGAAATACTTAGTAATGGCTTCAAAAAACTTTTTTTGTTTTCTTTTACAGCCCACCAAGCATTCATCAATGCTAATACTGCTCTACCTTGTTCTATTTTTATTTCTTCAATAGTGCCATTACAGCTTAAACCGCCGTCAATTTTTTGCTCTTGGTAATTTGTTAGTTTACTTGTGGCGTAGTTAATATGCTCAGGTAGTGTTAAGTTTAACTCTTTTGCTAATTTCTGCTGTTTTTTTAATCTAAGTGGGTATGATAAAGCTTTACGGCATGCTTTTTTCCAAATCTTTACCGGTAAATCCGTTTTTAAAGGGAATACTTTTGCAGTATTTCCTTGATTTATTACTTTAAAATAGGGTGTATGATATTCAGTTGCAGCATGTGCTGCAACTGTTATAAATACCATGGGTATAATTGATATTTTAAGCATTATAAGTCGTTTGATTTACTTACTTGACCAGAGGCTGCGCGGGTATTTTTTCCGTTATTATTTTGACCCCCTTGAGCATTCATTTTATGAGTGGTTTTAATTTGGCTTTTACTTGAATAGTTCATCTCTTGGTTAGCTTTACGCGCTGTTTTTTCAAGGCTAGGAGCATATATGGCGACAGTATATTGCCAGTTTCCATCAGTAGAGATGAAGCTTTTTGTTGAAACGCCTGGTGGTAATTTCCCTTTAGTTAATGTTGAATAGTCATCGGTAGTTTTAAGTTGGTTGATAAAGGTAGACTGCTCTGCATCTAAAACGGCAACTTGGGTCGGATCTAATGTTTCAGGGTCATATTTAAACTGAGTGTTTTTATCCACCTGCTTTTCATCAAAGCTACCATTCCAATAAACCTTCTCACCTTTTAAAGTCCCTAGAAGCGCTGAGCGTGCACGAGCCTCTGATTGTCGCTTAGCAACAGTCTTAAGTTTTCTTGAAATCGATTTATTTTTGTTTGTTCTAACAATTGCTGAACCAAAACCTATTATATAACTTTCATTGGTCTCGGGGTTAGTTAATACTTTGGCACCAACTGGCGGTAAAATACCGCTTTTTAAATCACTAATAATGTGTTTGAAAATTTTATTTGGTGCTGTTGTTACCGCTACAGCACCTGCTTGCTGCCTTATTTGTGCGCGGGTTTTTGGTGTTGAAATTAAACTCACACGTACCAAGTTTTCATTAATATTATCATTAACATCAAAAGTTACATAACCTGCTAAAGAACCAGAAACGCTTTCCACACAGGCTTCAGTTTGTATTTCAGTAGTATTAGCAATACTTTCATTACCGCCGTCAATCATATCCATACTTGCTGAGACAACATTGCTACAAATTAAAGAAACACCTTTCATATTGGCAACAAATTGCTTTTTAGCAATAAGGAATGCCTTATTATAGGCTCCTCGTTTTGATAATAGGCTAGCATTAACATTGTTAAAAGTTTGGTAACTTGCACTGCCAACTGACAGTATGCCCATGCCAGAACCAACTTTTATCATTTTAATCCCATCCTCCTCTTCTTCAATTAATGTTTGATGAGCTACGGCTACGGCAGATATACCGTCACTGCCAATCACTACATCACCTTTCACGGTAACGGTATCAGCATTGGGAATACTTTTTCCCTGTTCAGCAGGAATAAGATCTGTTAAATCAAAATCATCATTGGCGTAAGTTGGTAGTGATAAAGCTAAGGCTAAAGTAAGTACTTTAAATTTCATAATAATCCTTTAATTAAATAATATTGTTTGGTCATTAATAACTTGACCGTGTGGAAGTGAAGATTTACTAATGGCTAACAAAGCGTTTTGTAGGATTGAAACTAATTCCCCTGTGTTTCCAGCATAACGAACACTTGCAATTAAGTATTGATTTTTAGTCAATATTGCCACATCTTTTACGCCACCTATAGTTGATATAACTGAATATAACAGTTCAGGTTGTTCCAAATGATTTGACCGTATTTTTATTTCACGCACTAAACCGCCTTGACTGACAAGGTTAATAAAGGCTTTATTCAATGCTTTTTTTAAAGATTCTAGTTGTTGCGGCATTTCAAATGCGATTTGTGTTAGATCATCTAATACATGATTTGAATAGGGTAAGGCAGCCAAACTTGGATCATTTTTCCAGTGGGCATAAAGGTTATTCGCTAAATCTCTTACCTCAACGGTTAATGATAAACGCTTACTATTAGCAGAGCCCGTTAATTTATGTTTAGCAATAATTTGTAAGCTAGCACCATCTCCTGCTTCTATGCCATGATCTGATAGCCAAGTTTTCAATATAGGCGCTAGGGTGTCTGGCGCTAATACTCTTACCCTAGGCGAACCTATTTGAGCAATAAAATCTGAAGACTGCGTAATTAAGGGTGACTTTTCAACCACCACTTGCAAAGTAACTTGCAAACCGCCATTGGCAAGTTTTTTTGAGGCTAACGGCTGCCACGACTTTACCAGACCAGCACTACGGCTTGATAATTGTTGACTCATTAAATCTCTAAGTGAATTATATTCATCATCATTACTGATTTTCATTATAGTTTGAGAGGACTGCATAGAGTTTTGATTTAGATATACACCAACTACGCGAGAGATTGCGCGTCTTAGAGCATCTTGTTCGGCGTGCTGGCGTGCTGAGCTGCCGACTTTAGACCAGCCTTCACCAATAACGGTTACAGTTACTGTAGGTTTGTCATCATTCCATTCTAAAAAATCATCGCTGTTATTGATTTCAGGTGGGTTACGTATATTAAGATCAACGGCTATGCAGGTATCATTACCTTGAATATAAGGTTGTTTAAGGTCAAGTTGCATTCTGCCATTACTCAACCCTTCTAATATACTGGTGCGCGAAGTGCTATAAACTTGATTCATGTTTACCTCAACACTTTCGCTATTATCACCAAAATCAAGCAGTTTATTCTCTTTGATGAATTGGCCTAATTCAGCTGCTGCATTATTACTTGCCTGGGTGATAGCTGATTGTCCTCTGCCGTAAGCACAAGCTGTAGTACTAATTTTACCATCTTTTAATACAGTAATTTCAGCATAACTAGAAAAACTAAATAACAGGCATGGAATAATTAATTTTATCATGTTCTATTCTCTAGAAAGCTAGCAGGTGTGCCCACCGATACAGCGAAAATTTTAGTGCCATTATTCGGTCGGAAAATACCAGAGCTTGCCTGTTTTTTAATTGATCTTGCTAAGTTACTTTTTTTCCACTTAATGATTTTACCACTAGCACTTTGTTTTGATGGTGTTACTGTTGCAACACCAATAGGCTCTACAAAGCCAGCTTCGTATTGAAAGATCACCATAGTCTCATCAACTAATACACCCGCATTTTGACCTCTATCTAAACTTAGTTTATCGCCTTTGATACCTAAAACTTGGGCTGTTGCCGGCATTTCACTTAACATTCTTGTCAAGAAAATATCAAAGCCACGACTGGCCATGTCAGAGATCATGGCTTGTACCACTAAGGGATCTGAGAAGTTAAAACCGCTATAGTAACGACCGTTTACAATCACTACATTTAATTCATCTTTACTCTTTACAACATCAGCAGACTTGACGCGGATTTTTCCGATATTAGGGTGAGACATTTTTTCTTTAGTAAAAGGGTCAATAACGGCGGAGGTCATTTCTAAAGTGTAATCCATTACACCTGATGTGTGAGCATAGAAAGTATCTACTGTTTTTGTAGTATCAATTTTTATAATAAAATCAGGTGCTAATATTTTTTGCTGAGCAAGTCGTTTAGCATATGCTGACATGCCTTGCTCCGCTAGGTAAGTTGCTTGTTCTTGACCTATGGTTTGATCATCACGCGTAATAACTCTAAAGCGACTCAGGCCAGCCAATTGGTTTTCAAGCATTTTAACTAATTCTAAATTATTAATCTGCTGCACATGTTGTAAACCTTTGCCTTCACCTACCGTGCTGTTGTTGTCAAAGTAAATTCTGATGATGGGTTTTTTTAATGGACAACCTTCATTTTCCTTATGATGATCAAAAGTACAGCGTTCTAATCCTTGAGTATCAAAGTAGGCAGGGACGGTAATATCGTCATCAGAAAAATTGTAGGCACTTTTGGCTATTAAAGCACTTGATGCTTTATTTTTTATAGCAATCTTTTGTGTTTGATTACTTTGTGTGGATTGACAACCGGTTAATAAAACGGTGATAACGGCACTGGCTAGAATTCCTTTAAACATATGACTAATATTCCTTGGTATGGTGTTGGTTATTTTTACTAAATAAAACTTGACCTTTTGACGTTTCAATTAGGTGGACAATAGCTTCAATTGCTTTTTGTTTGGCAGTGCGATACGAAGATGCGCTGCGTTGTACTTTAATACTATTACTAAATAAAATACGATAGGGTGGTTTACTTTCAAGTAACTCTAATGACAGTAAAGCTTGAACAATATACCGACCTGATTTTTTAGCTGATTTGGTTTTTATTGAAGGCTGCAACCAGTAAATATTACCCGCACCACCAATTAAATGTTGATTGATACTTGATGTTATTATCTGTAATTCAGGGGGAGCTTGTACCTCAATAATGGCTTTATTTTTTGATGATAAAGTTAATGTTTGCCATTGTTTAAATTTTTCCCATAACCCAGAGGAAAGTGCTCTATTTTTGCTTAACGCTGTTAATAAGCTAAGTTGACTCTCTATTTTTGTTTGCTCGGTTAACTGTTTCATTGCCCAAACTCGCTGCTGCCATAATGGTTGCTGAGATAATTGTTCAGGGGTAATCATATTATTGAAAAAAGTACGAATACGTGCAGATAAGTTATTATAAAACTGCTGCTTAGGGAGTTTTATTAATAAAGCCATTTGGTTGTTTTGAAATGCTCTTTCAGCAACAAATACTAAATTTAGAGGAATTGATTCAGTAGTTAATTCAATTCGTTGTGAAAAGGAAGAATGACTTTTATTCTCTTTTTTTGAAATCGAGATGGTAGATTCTGAATTAACACTTACCTGAAGTTGCTGGCTTAAGTCATCAAGCGCTAATTTTTTAGCCAAAGCTTCGTTTTGATCAATTCCGACAGCACAAAAATATTCGGCTGTACAGTGTGTTTGATAAACCCAATTCGGCCAGGCAGAAGCCTTAGCCGATATTGAGAATATGCAGAGCAGTAGTAAACTAACCGCGCGCATTCATTTGTTCTTGTAGTTTATTTAAGTTTTCAGCAACTTCTTGATCTGCTTCAATTATACTATTGAGTTCATCAAGTAAAAAGAGTTGATCTTTAGTATTGATTAATGCGCTAGCAATGGTTGGTTTAGCATCGTCTTCGTCACCACCAGAGAACATTCCTCCAAGAATTTTAAGTCCACCAAGTTGAGCTATTTCAGTTCCATATTGAGAAACTAATAAACCTACATAACCAGCTTGTAGTGCTAAATCAATGGTTAGCTTACCATTAGCTTCACTGATTTTTTCAGTTGCTTTACGGTACGTTTTCAATTTAGGTGTGATTTTTTCATTAGCATTTTTAGCGTTAAGGTCAAACTTTTTCGCTGCTTCTAATAATTCTAATTCTGTTTTTCCCTTGTTTACCGCTAAAAAACTTGCAACATCACGGTGTAATTTTGTAATTTTACGGTAATCCTTAGCAACCTGTACTTGTGATTTAGCAACCTTGGCTACACCATCAAGAACTTCATCGACAGCGGGTAGTACTTTAACTTTCTTATCATAACCGGTTGCTTCAAGTTCAGAAACGATGCGCCCAATTTCAGCGTCACGATCTAAATTAGCTGATTGTTCACCTGTAAGGCTGCTACAACCAGTAATAAGGGATAGAGCCATTACAGCCGCAGCGATATTTTTTTTTAACATTTTATTCTCCATGAAAATTATATGATTATATAACAGAGCCAATTTATGATTGATTTTCTTAACATTAATCACTTCCTGTATATCTGTCTTTCGAGATAATACATCATTATTTCTTTTATTCAACATTTACTTCGAGGCATATATTTAGGTCAAGCAGGTCATCTTCAGCTATTACAGTTAATTTAGCTAAAAGCTTTGAGCGAACTCTAATGAAGGTGGAATATGATGTTTTTCCTGCGTTAAACGTATGGTTATGGCTAACTTTTTAATTTGATATGAAAACTTTGTAAAAAAGACTTGAACTAGTGGTACGACCAGTGTTTTAATCAAGTTTACTACATTATGTAAAATACACATGAAATAATTCATGATTTTGCTAGGAGTAAACAATGCTTAGTTACAAAGCCCCTATAACAGATATTAAATTTTTACTTGAAGATGTTTTTGACTATTACGATCATTATAAAAAATATTCAGCATTTGAAGCCGTAACACCTGATTTAACGGACGCTATGTTTCAAGAGTACGCAAAGTTTTGTGAAAATGAATTACTGCCATTATACCAAAGTGGCGATAAAGAAGGTTGTGCTTTTGATCAGGGAAAAGTTACTACACCAACAGGTTTTAAAGAAGCTTACAATAAATATGTAGAAGGTGGCTGGCAAAGTTTGTCACACCCTGTTGAGTATGGTGGCCAAGGTTTACCATCATCACTGGGTATGGTTAAATCTGAAATGATGGGTACCGCTAATTGGGCTTGGGCTATGTATCCTGGTTTGAGTCACGGTGCTATGAACACAGTACAATCTCATGGTACAGAGAAACAAAAAAAGCTGTATTTACCTCGGCTTACAAAAGGAGCTTGGGCAGGTACTATGTGCTTAACTGAGCCTCAATGTGGTACCGACTTAGGACAAGTAAAAACAAAAGCTGAGCCAAACGATGACGGTACTTATAATATTACCGGCACTAAAATATTTATCTCTGCGGGTGAGCACGATCTTACCGATAACATTATCCACATTGTATTAGCAAGATTACCTGATGCGCCTACTGGTACTCGTGGTATTTCTTTATTTATTGTGCCAAAAATAAAAACAGATGCACAAGGTAATTTAGGTGACGGTAATAATGTTACTTGTGGATCAATTGAAGATAAAATGGGTATAAAAGCCTCTGCAACAGCGGTTCTTAATTTTGATAATGCAGTAGGTGAGTTAATAGGGGCTGAAAATAAAGGTCTGGAGTGTATGTTCACCTTTATGAATACTGCACGTGTTGGCACGGCGTTACAAGGAGTATGTAGTGCTGAATTGGCTTATCAAAATTCTTTAATGTATGCCAAAGAGCGTTTATCTATGCGCGCGCTTACAGGTAAGAAAAATCCTGAACTAGTCGCTGACCCTATCATTGTTCATCCTGATGTTCGTAAAATGTTAATGATACAAAAAGCGATTTCAGAAGGCGGTCGTGCGATGATTTATTATACAGCAAAAATTGTTGATGATATTGAAATGGCGAAAACAGAAGCTGATAAACAAGCCGCAGATGAGCGCTTAGGTTTTATCACGCCTATATTAAAAGCTTTTTTAACTGAATTAGGCTCAGAAAGTGCTAATCATGGTTTGCAAGTTTTTGGTGGTCACGGTTATATAAAAGAGTGGGGCATGGAGCAGATTGTACGTGATTCGCGTATTGCTACACTTTATGAAGGTACAACAGGTATACAAGCTCTTGATTTACTGGGTCGTAAAATATTACTTACCCACGGTAAATCTTTCAGAGCTTTTACAGCAGAAGTATTAGGGTTTTGTAAAGATAAAAGCGTGATTTCTAGTAACCCTCATAAGCGACAAATGAATAAATTTATTTGGCCATTAAGTAAAGCAGTTGCCAATTGGCAGCAATATACTTTACGTTTAGCGTTAAAAGCGAAGAAAAATAGAGATGTTGTTGGTTCTGCATCGGTAGATTATTTGATGTATTCGGGTTATATCGTTATGGCATATTTTTGGGCGAAAATGGCTCAAACAGCTTATGAAAAATTAGCAACAGATGTTGAAAATCGTGATTTCTATCGAGCAAAAATTAAAACTGCAGAGTTTTATTTTGAGCGCATGTTACCGCGTAATAAATCATTATCTACAACCATGATGGCGGATCCAAAAACGTTAATGCAATTGGATCAAGCGTTATTATCGTTTTTGTAATGTAATATAGTGTCAATTCATTTAGCTAGTGATTTAAGCGTTATTAGCGCGTAAAATAAGGGCAAGCTGATTTTATGTAACCATACTTAGCTTAATCTTATATTTAGCTGGCTCTTTAAGTGACACTGCTTTTATGTTTGTCGGCTTTTTCTTTATAACTAATCGTTAATTAATAGGTAATTGTTTCATGTGTGAGCTTTTGGCAATGTCAGCCAATGTACCAACAGATATTTGTTTCAGTTTTAGTGGTTTGATGCAACGTGGAGGCAATACTGGTCCGCATAAAGATGGGTGGGGCGTTACTTTTTATGAGGGTAAGGGCTGCCGCAGTTTTAAAGACCCTAAACCAAGTGCTCATTCGCCTATTGCTGATTTGGTGACGAAATACCCAATGAAAAGTGAAGCCGTTGTTTGCCATATTCGACAAGCAAATTCTGGCGGAGTCTGTTTAGAGAATACCCATCCGTTTATACGTCAAATGTGGGGGAAAAACTGGACTTATGCACATAACGGGCAATTGAAAGACTTTAAAAAAGCATTACCAATAAAGTTACATTTACCAATAGGCACTACAGATAGTGAACATGCCTTTTGCTGGGTACTAGATCAATTGCATTATAAGTTTGGTGAAGTAGAGCCTACAGCAATAGTGTTGTTTACTTTTATAGCCTCATTAGCAAATAATATCGATAAACTTGGTGTTGCTAATATTATTATTACCGATGGTGAATGTGTCTTTGCCTATTGTTCAAATAATTTACATTGGCTTACTCGCCGTGCACCTTTTGGTAAAGCGAGTTTGATAGACGCAGAAATGGCTGTTGATTTTCATCAAGAAACCACACCAAAAGATGTTGTTACTGTTATTGCAACAAAACCTTTAACTGATGACGAAACTTGGCATCAAATGCGTCAAGAGCAGTGGCATTTGTTTAAGTTAGGTGAATCTATTGCTAATGGTGAAGCTAACCATAATTAAATGGTTAGCTTCACCATTTTACTTCGTATTACGTGTTTAAAGTAGCGTAGAAATACTTGTTAGCGTTAAGTCAAATAAGGGTGACCAAGAGGTGCGTCGTGTGATTAACCTGATTCCATTGCCAAAATAGCTTTTATGTCAAGCTCACCCTGGTATTCTATTAAGGCTTGTTGTTTTTGCATTCTTGCCATAACGGCCATACGATCAGATAACTCATTACCTTCAATATTAGCATGACCCTTAACATGAGAAATGACCAGCTGCTTGCTTAGTGTTTGGTAAAGTGAAAAACATTCTTTAATTAGGGCTAAGTTTTTAATCTCTTCGCCTTTACCGCGAGTCCATCCTTTTGCTTGCCAACCTTTAGCCCACTTAGTAATGCAATCTATAGAATATTTTGAATCAGATAATATTTGTACTTGTTCAACCGTTTGCAAATAATTTTTAGCGAGCTTAAAAGCGTATAACATACCGTTTAATTCAGCGGTATTATTCGTGCCATTGGCTTGATATAAACCGTAGTAAAGTGCGGTTAATTGATGTTGTTCATTACTTTTTGTACTATTTTTTATATAAACAGCAAGACCAGTACCTGATTTTCCTGGATTTGGTGAGCAAGCACCATCACAATAAATCTTCACATCAGCATTGATTTGAGAATTAGCTAATGAAGGGGGAATTTTTTTAGCGGGAGAAAGCGGCTTTTTACTTGCTAAAGAGCGCTTCATTAACGCTTTAGTATAAGTAGAAGCATAAGCCATTTCAGCTTCTGTTTTAGAGGGGAAACCCATAAATTGTGCGTCAGAGCGACCTTGAGTATGATTTTTTACTTCAGCCCAAGTTGAAAATACGCCAGTTTTTTCGCCTTTCCAAACCACGTAGAATTTTTTACTCAATTTTTTTACTCAACCTTTTATTTGATAATATTAACGAATAGAGAGAATTAATTATTATCGACGACAATGTCACTATTATCATCAATAATGCGTTGTATAGCTAGTAAAAGCATAATAACAATAAGTTTTTATACAGATACTTTACCGCCTTAATTCGTCTGATGAGTGTTTCTGTTTCATCAATTAAATTTTCATATCAATATCAGGGTTATTACGGCGACTTATTTGTTGTCTCGATTCAACATATCGACCACGTGGTAATTTGCTTTGTCGACGATCACCTTCTGAACGTCGTTCTTTTTGCTCTATCGGTTCAGCAGGCTTTTCACTAGCTAATAATTCATTTTTATTTTCATCTTCGTTTTCATTTTCTAATAAAGTGCTTTGATAATATTTATTTCGCTGCCGTTTATCTCTTGCAGACTTATTTGTTTGGGCAATATGCGCCAAATAAACCAATTCATTGATAAAATCCACAAAATTTATCCTTATTATTGATGCTTTTCTTATGATATTCATCGGTAATAATGAGTAAAAGTTTAATTTTCGTATGAAATATTTACTATAGTGATTAAAATCTTTAGCCGAAAGTGAAAGCTTGCTAAAATCACCTCATATTAAAATATTTAGGATTATTTATGGCTATTAACTGGTTCCCAGGCCACATGCACAAAGCACAAAAAGAAATTAAAGAGATGCTGCCACAAATTGATGTCGTGATTGAGGTGTGTGATGCGCGTTTACCTTTTAGTAGCGAAAACCCAATGATCACTGAGATCAGAGGCGATAAGCCACTGATTAAAATTTTAAATAAATGTGATTTAGCTGATGAGAGAAAAACCAAAGTTTGGCTTGAATATTTTGAATCACAACATAATGTAAAAGCGATTGCTTTAACTACTGAAAATTCAAGTACTGCCAAGGGAATACCAGCCTTAATTCGTAAGCTTGTACCCCATAAAAATGAAGAGGGTAAGCAATTAAATGCCGTTATTGTTGGTATTCCTAATGTTGGTAAATCTACCTTGATTAACACCTTGGTAGGTAAAGCAAAAGCGAAGGTAGGTAATGAACCAGCGGTAACAAAAGGGCAACAACGTATCCGTCTTGAAGAAGGATTATACCTTTACGATACTCCAGGGATGTTATGGCCTAAAATTGCTAATGAAAATAGTGGTTATCGCTTAGCTGTTTCTGGTGCCGTTAAAGATACAGCCTTTGATCATGATGATATCGCTTATTTTGCTGCAGAGTATTTGCTTGAAACTTATCCTGAGCGTTTACTTGAGCGTTATAAGTTAGCAGAAATTCCTCAGCACGAAGAAGATTTAATAGAAGCTATAGGCCGGCAACGAGGCTGTGTACGTAGTGGTGGCCATGTTGATATGCATAAAGCGGCGGTAATTTTAATTAATGAAATTAGAGATAAAACCCTCGGTGCTATCACCTTTGAAATGCCAGAAAATATTGAAAAAGAAAATAAGTACTTTGATGAACTAGAAGCGAAACGTATTGCTGATCGTGAAGCTAAAAAGAAAGCCCGCGGCCGTGGTCGCAAGAATAAAAGGTAATAAAATGGACGTTAAAACAGCAAGCGAGTTTAATTTACACCCTCAGTTACTCACTGATTGCATTGAATTAACCGACTTACCTTTGTGCAAACTGTTACTGTGTAACGATAGTGCTTATCTTTGGTTTATTCTTGTGCCTAGAGTTGATGAAGTGAGTGAGATTTATCAGCTAGAATGGCAGCAACAGCAACAATTATTAAAAGAATCAAGCTTACTGGCTGAATTACTTATGCAAGTATTCAACGGTGACAAAATGAATGTTGCTGCATTGGGTAATGTTGTTCAGCAATTGCATGTGCATCATGTCATTCGTTATAAAACCGATGTGAGTTGGCCTAAACCTGTATGGGGTCACCAAGCATTAACATCCTACGCTAGTGAAGAGCTAGCTAAATTAAAGGAGAAACTAAAAGACAAGTTGTTACCGGCATTTGAAAATGCATTCACCTCGATTTAAAAGTTTATAAATCATTCAAAAACACGTTCAAATGGTGGTAGTGAATCAAGCAGTTGTTTGCCATAACGCTTCGTTACCACCCGTTTATCCATTAAGGTAATAACGCCTTCGTCCATTTCATTACGCAATAATCGCCCACAGGCTTGTACTAATTTTTTAGAGGTGTCAGGTACGGATAAACTCATAAAAGGGTTACCACCTTTAGCGCTGATATACTCAGCTTGTGCTTGTTCTACAGGAGAAGTTGGCACTGAAAAAGGTAGTTTGGTGATGATCAAATTATTTAAGTAATTACCGGGTAAGTCTAGCCCTTCAGAAAAACTTTGTGTGCCAAAAATGATGCTTTCTTGATTATTGTCACAGTGTTTTTTATGCTGTTCAATAATGTGTTGGCGCGAATGTTCACCTTGTACGGCTATATCTAATTTATGCTTATCCCTAATTGCTTGCGCTACCTTTTCCATTTGCCAATAAGATGAAAACAGTACTAGACTGGCGCTGCCTTGCGCTAAATACTTAGGTAGCTTGTCAATTAATTCATCGGTAAATTCATTTGCACTTGGCTCAAAGGCCATTTTAGCGACAACAAGTTGAGCGTTGTTTTGAAAATCAAACGGTGAGGTGACTTGTTGGTATTGACTGCCATCGTTATTTTTCAAACCTACTTGAAAACGAAAATGATCAAACGAGTTGAGCGCAAGCAATGTTGCTGAACATAATACTGCGCCTTCACACTGGCTCCATAGTTTATCTTCTAACATAAAACCAACTTCAATTGGCGAAGCGCAAAGTAAATAGTCTTGTTTTGCACTACCTTTAAGTGGGATTTGTTTATGTAGCCACCGTGCCATTGGTGCCCCTTTGTCACTATCCGTTTTGGCGTACATATACCATAAGGCAGTTAAATTTTCTAAACGCTGCAACATAAAACCAGCTTCTGCTAATACTGGTTCAGCTTGGTACATTTTTGTGTCGCCATCTTTTACTGACTCAATTAAAGCACTGTAAAGTTTGTTTAAATGATTAAGTGATTTTTTACTTAATTCATTACAGTCTTCAGCCCAATTTTTTAAGGTTTTTGGAATAATCCCATTGTCAAAACGATAAACATCACCATCACTTTTATTAAAATTATTTGTTTGGTTTTCATGGCTAGGAAAGTAGACGTTACTATTACTTTCAACAAAGGTGAGTACTTTTTGCATTTCTATTAATAAATCTTGGCAATCATCACTCAGTTTTAAGGCGGGCGAAATGGCGCGTTGCGATTTAATCAACTTAGCCATTTTGTCACCTGTATCTCTCAGCTTTGTAAGCCAGTCAATAGCCCCGCGCAGGGTTACATTGGCACTAGAATGGTCACGCGTTACCTTTGGCAGGTGATGAGCTTCATCAATAATATAAAAAGTTTCATCTGGTGAGGACAGTATTTTACCGCCCCCTAGCTCAATATCAGCGAGCAACAAACTATGATTAACGACTAGCACATGGGCTTGATCCATTGTTTCACGGGCTTTATGAAAAGGACAATGCTGATGTTCAGATAATGTTTTTAAACAGCTGTGTTTATCACTTTGTACTTGTGACCAAATATGGTGTGGTACAGGGCTTTTCCATGAATCAATATCACCAAGCCACGAGCCATCAACTAATGCTTTATGCATGGCATTTAAGATGCGAATGTCAGTGGCTTTGGGCTTTTCTGCAAAGGTAAAGCCCGCTTGTGGTGAATCGGCAGTTATTGCCTGGCTTAGTTTTTGTCGGCAAACATAACGTTGCCTACCTTTCACGAGTGCGAAATCAAATTTTAACCCCGCATGGCTTTTTAAAAAGGGTAAGTCTTTATCTACGAGTTGTTCTTGTAATGCTACTGTAGCGGTAGAAATGCATACTTTTTTGTCGCGTGCCAGTGCTAACGGAATAGCACCTAAACTATACGCGAGTGATTTACCCGTGCCTGTACCGGCTTCTATGGTAATTATTTTTCTGTCTTTGTTATATTCGCCAGCGAGCGTTTTAGCTATTTCTGCAATTAAAAAAGTTTGTTGCTTACGTGGATTAAAATGAGCTAAATTTTCGCCAATGTCTTTATATGCTTGGCGGATTACTTGCTTTAACTTATCAGTTAACATTACGCGGCGGTTTCCAAAGTTTAAAAATAGAATGTATAGCTGTATATATTAACAGTTTTTTAGTTTTTATCGCTATAAAATTTTAAAAATATGCCAACTTATGCAAATTCTTATATCAACCTTTTATGTCAGTTAATATGTCATACAATATAATAGGCGTAAATTTGTATACGCTTCAATTGAAAAATAATAGATGAAAATATTCTCATTTCAGGGTATAAATACTTAAAATTTAGGTGGCTAGGCAGCTATTAAAAACAGTAATCGCTAAGAGTAAGTTAAAATGAAACAAGATACTAAAATTGTAACCGCGGGTCGTAAAGCTAAATGGACTAATGGGGTAGTTAACCCAAGTGTAACTCGTGCATCTACGGTCGTTTTTAATACCGTTGATGAAATGAACCATGCGTTAAAAAATCGGCATAATCAAACAATGGTTTATGGTAGGCGCGGCACAACAACAGCATTTGCATTTAGTGATGCGATGATCGAGCTTGAAGGTGGTACTGGTTGTGCCTTATATCCGTCGGGTACTGCCGCCATTACTAATGCAATAATATCATTTGTTAAAACGGGTGATCACATTTTAATGGTTGATAGTGTGTATGAACCTACCCGAGATTATTGCGATAAAATATTAGCAAAAATGGGGATTGAAACTACCTATTACGATCCTTTAATTGGCGAAGGCATTGAAGCGTTAATTCAAAAAAATACACGTATTGTATTTTTAGAATCTCCCGGGTCAATTACCATGGAAGTACAAGATGTGCCAACTATTAGCAAAATAGCCCATCAGCATGGTTGTATTGTTATGCTTGATAATACTTGGGGTGCAGGCATTAATTTTCAACCGTTTGATTATGGCGTTGATATTAGCATACAGGCAGCAACTAAATATATTGTTGGTCATTCTGACGTTATGCTTGGTACGGCAACGGCCACTGAAAAATATTGGCCGCAATTACGTGATAATAGCTATTTAATGGGGCAGTGTACTTCTCCTGATGATCTTTACCTGGCATTGCGTGGCATTCGTACTCTTGGCGTACGATTAAAGCAACATCAGCAAAGCGCTTTAAAAGTGGCCAATTGGCTAAAAACAAGATCAGAAGTTGACACTATTCTACACCCAGCGTTTGAATCTTGCCCTGGGCATCAATTTTTTAAGCGTGATTTTAATGGCTCAAATGGCTTATTTTCATTTACCTTAAACTGTGGCAACAGAGCAGCATTAACAGCATTTCTTGACGGTTTAAAACACTTTAAAATGGGTTATTCATGGGGTGGTTTTGAATCGTTAATTTTGGGTATTACCGGTATTGATTCAATTCGCAGTGCTACTAAATGGACAACTGAATTTCCGCTGATTCGCTTACACATTGGTTTAGAAGATGTTGATGATCTCATTGAAGATCTTGAGCAGGGTTTTGTAAGGTTTAATGAAAACCTGTAGTTATTAGAGAGCAGGCTCTAACTTTCTTTACAGCCTGCATTTTAATCGTTGTCTCTTTAATAATTATTTTTTTATTTCTTATAAAAAACGATATTAGGGATAGAATTTTGGATTATAGACAATAAATAGGGATTTATCCTAGATTAATTATAAAAATAGACAATTAATCCTTTACAAATATATCTACAGTATTTAGAATTCGTCCCGTCTTAAAACAAACACTTGTTTAAAGACTTCAGGTGAGATGGCTGAGTGGTCGAAAGCACCGGTCTTGAAAACCGGCAAGGGTTTGTAGCCCTTCTAGAGTTCAAATCTCTATCTCACCGCCACATTCAGAAAAAAGGCTAGCAGCAATGTTAGCCTTTTTTCGTTTTTAACTAAGTTATCCAATCATCCAATCATAAGTTATCTAACCAAGTAACAAGGGTTTGTAGCACAATACCCACGACATAGAGTTCAAATCTCTATCTCACCGCCACATTCAGAAAAAAGGCTAGCAGCAATGTTGGCCTTTTTTTGTTTTCAATTAAGTTATTCAGTCATAAGTTATCTAACCAAGTAACGAGGGTTTGTAGCACAATCCCCACGGCATAGAGTAAGTAATATTTCTTAGAGTAGTTAATGATTCAGATAAAAATGAGAATAAATATTTAAGAGCACAAGTATTTAGTTTCAGGTAAGGCCTAAATATCTAAATCCGTATAGGTGAGGTACTTAATTGATTAGAGTAGGGCGCACGAGGGTAACGTAATGATACTATTAGTATTTTAATCCATTTTAAAATATCAAATGCTCTATCCTTCACCTATGCAGCGTTTGACCACATAAAACAAGCAATCACTTAATGCTATTTTTTTATTCGTTGTTGCTTTAAATATGCGTAAATTTTGACGACACACTAGCTGATTTTCACGAGTATAAAAATATTCATCAATCACATTCCGACCTTTTTTATCAAGTAACTGAAGGTTCTCTATATCGTTGCCGTCTATCCACCCTATCATTTCATCTTGAAGAGCACCGCCAAAATTAAAATATTCAATATTCCTTTTTAAAGTGACACCGCTATAACCTTCATCATGCTGCGCATAGGATAAATTAGCATTGTTTTTAACCTGTAATCTAAGGGGCCGATAAATTACTTCAACTTTTTTTTCTTGATGTATATAACCAATATTCTCACAATTTGCAATATGGCAAATACCTGCAAAGGCTACTTCATGGGCTTGTTCATCAAGGCTATCGCCACATTCGATAGTAATGAATGGGCAGTTAAAATTTTGCTCCATCAATGTGCCGAGTTTTAAATCAGATAGAATTAATGTTTGGCAAAAAAATGAAGCTAAAGAGAGTGTTTCTGTCGTGATAACTGAACTCACAGAGAATGTTGGGCCAGGACTAGAAGCATTATGAAGATCGATCACCATTTCAGGTTTTACCTCTCTAATTGCTTGTTCTATTATCTGAGCTCTCTCATAACAACCTTGTTGTTTTTTGACACCAAAACAACGATTGATGTCTTTACTGCCTTCAAGAAAACGTCTTGTTAATAATGGTTTTGTTGAGGCTGCTTCTACAGAACAAATAATAAAACGCAAATTTGTTTTTGGTAACAATTTTTCATCACGGGTTGTTAACCACCTATGTATAGCAATTAAGCCCGAGGGTTCATTTCCTTGTAATAATGTATTAATAACTCTACATTTATTTTTATTTTTACCTGTAATATCAATAACCGTAGGTCCCGTCATTGATAAGAGAAATTGTTCATAATCAGCATGCAAATCTTGCCATAGCGGGTTTTGTAGATAGTTAATTTCGCTAAAATCTATTTCCATATGAGTACCTACAATGTATCAAGTTTACGGGGTGATTTTTAATAATGCTAGCATGTCATAATTTGTTGTGGCTAAGTGTTGATTAAGGTCAATAAAAGTGATTGATTTATAATTTTTTTCATTTTTTTTATATATACACCTGTATTCATGCTTATATCGCGATAAACTATTTAAATATCATTTTTAATAAAGAGCCTACCTTATGAGCGAAGAAACCATATTTTCTAAAATTATCCGTCAAGAAATTCCAACACCATTATTATATCAAGATGAATTAGTTAGTGCTTTTAGGGATATAGCCCCTCGCGCTAACACTCATATTCTTATCGTTCCTAATAAGCACATAGCCACTATTAACGATGTATGTGAAGCCGATGAATTAGCAATGGGCAGGATGATTTCAGTCGCTAAAAAATTAGCAAAAGAAGAAGGTATAGATGAAAATGGCTACCGTTTAATTATTAACTGTAATAAAGATGGGGGACAAGAGGTTTTTCATGTGCATATGCATTTATTAGGTGGCCAACAGTTAGGGGCAATGTTATAAAATTAATGTGGCAATATTTTGAACTATTTTTATAAAAAGAAGAGTGTAAATAATGAACGTAAGCTACATAGCTCATATCACAGGGAAGGTACAAGGTGTATATTTTAGGCTTTCTAGTCAACAAAAAGCTATTGATTATGGGTTAAAGGGCTATGCTAATAATTTAGCTAATGGCGATGTTGAAGTTTTTTTATCAGGTGAACAAAGTAACGTTGATAAGATGTTACTTTGGTTGCAACATGGCCCTGAACAAGCACAGGTTACAGGTGTGAACTGTAGACAAGTTGACTGGCAAAAGTATAGTTCTTTTTCAATCGGTTAGTATACTGCTTGAGTTAAAACCAGTAGGCGGCCGTACTTAACTCATAGCCAACTACTGAATTTAGCTTAACCAATATAGCTAAAGCGTTGATGTATTTTTCCATCACGCTCAACTTTTTCATTGAACATGGCTAATGGTCTGACCCAAATATCATTAGGGGTATCAAAAGGATGGTACACCACTAAATACTCTTCAGATTCGCTATGTTTAGCAAGGTGGAGTACTTGATAATAGCTGCCTTTAAAATGTTGATACTTTCCTAGTTTTATCATTTCTTTCCTAATTTTTTAATGTTTTAGTTATCAATATATTTTATAGTAAGGCTAATTGCTACTTAGCACAACATGACTTTATACCTATTATAAAGTTAATTAAATAGCCGATATCAAGCTCACTATGCAGGAAATATTATGATAAAAAGAAAAAACCTAATTGCAGTCGCATTTGTAATTATTATTGCTAGTTGTTCAAGTGTCTATAAAGCAGAAGTCAATTTTGATAAAAATAGTCAGGTTAAGACTGTAAATTACACCACTTTTACTTGGTTAACACCAGAAAAAATAATGGCATCTACAGAAGGTGTCAACCCAGTGATGAAACTACGCATTGATGATGAAATAGAACAAGCATTTATAGCGAAAGGCTATAAATTAATTAATAATGCTGAAAAGGCTGATTTTGCTATTTCTTACACTGTCGGTAGCCGTGATAAAATAAAAGTAAGCAGCTACCCTACAACCTATAATAGAGGGTTTGGCTGGGGACGTGGTTATTACGGTGGATATTATGGCGGTATGTATGGCAGCATGTATGGTACAAGTATAGGCACTGAAACTCGCGTTAGACAATATACGGAAGGTAAATTAGCAATTGATGTTTATGATGTAAAAAGCCATCAACCAGCTTGGCATGGTTGGGCTATTAAGCGCATTACCTCAACAGACAAAGACGCGCCTTCAGTTGCTATTAAGAAAGCAGTTTATCAAGTGGTTGCACAATTCCACTAATAATAAACAACCGAGTGATATTACCCAATGTTTTATCATATAAAGAGGGGCTACCGAATAGATGCTGCACTTGAGAGACGTTATTCGCTAACCGTTAATGATAAACAAAAATCTCGAAACTCGCGTACAGCATCCCATTTAAACGGATTAAAGTAGTAATTTTTTATACCTGTTTATAACTAGCAAAAAAGTTTTTCAACTTTTCTAATGCAGGTACTAACTCATCTACGTTAGGTAAAAAAACTAAACGAAAGTAATTATTGGCGGTAATATTAAAAGCGCGACCATGCACCAGCAATATTTTCTCTTGTTTTAACAAGTCTAAGATCATTTTTTCATCATTTGTGATATTAAACTTGTCAACATCTACTTTAACAAATAAATACAGTGCACCCATAGCAGGGTGACACGATAATCCCTCTATTTCATTGATCATTTTAGTTGCAATGTTTCGTTGTTTTAATAATCTACCATCGCCTGATATAAGCTCATTAATGCTCTGATACCCACCTAAAGCCGTTTGTATCGCATGTTGGCTTGGTACATTGGAGCACATACGCATTGAAGAAAGAATGGTGAGTCCTTCAATATAGTCTTCAGCATGAAGTTTTGGACCAGATAGCACCATCCACCCAGCTCTAAACCCGGCAATACGATAGTTTTTAGATAAGCCGCCCATGGTAATAATAAAGACATCTTGTGAAAGTGAAGCTGTAGGAATATGTTTAGCTCCGTCATATAAAATTTTATCGTAAATTTCATCACTGAAAATAATCAGTTTATACTTTCTTGCTAGCGCTATAATATCGAGTAAAACTTCTTTAGGATACACTGCACCTGTTGGGTTGTTCGGGTTGATTAACACTATCGCTTTCGTTTTGTCAGAAATTTTACTTTCCATGTCTACAATGTTTGGATACCAATTATCTTCATCATCACAATGATAATGGATAGGTTTTCCGCCTGAAAGGGCAACTGCTGCGGTCCACAATGGATAATCTGGGGCAGGAATTAACACTTCATCATCATTATTAAGCAAGCCTTGCATTGCCATCACAATTAATTCACTGACGCCGTTCCCAATAAAGATATCATCAACCCCAACATCGTGAATGCCGTTTTGTTGAAAATACTGCATCACAGCAACACGAGCAGAGTAAATCCCTTGGGATTCACTATAACCTTGCGAATTAGGTAAGTTATGAATCACGTCTTTTAAAATATCATCCGGTGCTTCAAAACCAAATGGGGCAGGGTTACCAATATTTAACTTGAGCACTTTATGACCTTCGTCTTCTAAGCGACGGGCTTCTGCGGCTATTTGTCCTCTAATTTCATAACAAACATTGTTTAATTTAGATGACTTAATAATAGCTTTCATAATGAGTTTACTTCTTTTTCTTTAATGGGTAGAGGAAATATCTAAGCAACTATTGTTGCTAATATCAGTTTTCTTAATGAGAGACTCTATTTTAAACTAAAAGAGGCACAAAGCCTAAATTTAGATAACAAATAATTTAGAGAATAAATATTAACATATTCAGTTGTTTTTATTATATTATCTTGAGAATAAATCCCTTGATTCATTCAACCTCTTTTAGGATAAAAACCATGCCTGCTTATCGTCTTTTTAGCTTTGGTATTTTACTTCTTTTAACTATTTACAGTGCTAGCTCTTTTGCCATTGAAAGCATGCCATATAAAGCTGTTACAACGATTAATATAAGCGTAGACACCACTGAATTAGAGTTCGCTCTTGTCCCCTTAATAAAGTCTGAAGTTGAAGTCGAATTGCAAGCTTGGTTACTTATTTTAAAAGAACAAGCTACTAGGGTAAGTGAAATTGAGATATTAGTTAGCCAAGAACAAAAAAAAATTAAAATACCAAAAAAAGTAGTGAATAAGTTATCTACCTCGGTTGAAAACTTACCTACTTTAAAAGAGGCTAAGAGCGCCGCTTTAGAACGCTTTATTATTGTCTTAAATAATTTTGCACTTAAAGGTGGAGATAGCAGTGAATTGCGGTTATATGCTAACGCTATCGAAGGTCAATCAGTCGATTTGTCAGACACTAATGCAGCATTGTTAACTATCCAAGCCTGGTTAAAGTCTAAAGAAGGTGGTTTGCTGTGGCTAGGTAATACGATTAAGTTTTTTATCGCGATCTTTATTATTTATTTACTTTCATTTTTAGCGAGTAAAGCAACTAAGGCAATGTTATCTCGAAGTAAGACCGTATCAAAATTACTTAAAGAGTTTATTCAAACGTCAATTCGTCGGGTTATTTTAGCGATAGGTTTTTTAGTTTCTTTAAGTTTACTTGAAATTAATGTTGGTCCTGTATTGGCTTTAATTGGTGCAGCAGGTTTAGTGATTGGTTTAGCATTACAAAGCACTTTAAGCAACTTCGCCAGTGGTATGTTAATTCTAATTTACCGACCCTATGATATTGGTGATGTTATAGAGATTGATGGCGTTACGGGAATTGTTCATTCCATGACCTTATTATCAACAGCAATTAAAACCTATGATAATCAGCACTTAATTGTGCCTAATAATAATGTTTGGGGTAATACTATTACCAATGTAACGGGTAGTAAAACCCGACGAGTCGATCTTGTTTTTGGTATTGGTTATGATGATGACATGGCTAAAGTTCAACGTATAATAGAGCAGGTGTTGAAAGATCATGAACTCGTATTATCAGATCCTAAACCGAATGTTAAGGTGCATGAGTTAGCTGATTCATCAGTTAACTTCATTTGTAGACCTTGGGTTGAAACAGCTCATTACTGGGATGTCTACTGGGATATTACTCGACAAGTGAAAGAGCAATTTGATTTGCAAGGTATTACCATTCCCTTCCCACAACGTGATGTTCATATTCATCAATTATCTGAAAAAAGTTAAGCCTGGATGAAAAGATCATGTTACTTAAAGTTGTTTGGATTACATTACTTGGTGACATTTGTATTTTTTCAAGCACATGCAGAAGAATTAGAGCCAGTTCATTATGTTTATTCTAACTATTTAGGTAGCGGTGTTTATCATACAGCAGGGCAAAATGTGACATTAATTAACTTGCCCTTTACTTATGATTTAGGAAAAATAAACAAAACTACCTTTATGTTACGTTTACCCGTATCTTTTGTTTTTTTTAATTTTGACTTTAAAAATATACCTGAATTAAACCTACCTGAAGAAGTAGGAACACTTACTTTTACACCAGGTATACAATTTGATTATCAATATAGTAAAGCTCTTGTGCTGCAAAGTTATATTGATTTAGGTTATGCAAGAAATTTAACTACAAATAAAAATGTTACTGTTCATTCTTTTGGAATATCTAGTTTATATTCATTTGAACAAGGAAAGTATGATTCTATTTGGGCTAGCCGTATTTATTATGCTGCTTATAATGGGCATAATTATGAGGCTGCTGATGCATATGCCGCAGTGCAAACAGGTTTGGAGATAGGTTTACCTTATAAATATCAGTTATTGGGTTATACATATCAGCCAAGAGTTTTTGTCAGTGCTTTTTGGTATTTTAGTGAGGTTGATTTTACGTTACCGATAAAATCAATAAAAAATGCAGAAAATAATAAAATCACTTTATCTAATAGTTTTGAATTTGGTATGACAATGAAATTTGAAAAAACATTGGGTTATTCTTGGGGAGGAATAGACACAATAGGCTTGAGTTATCGTTTCAGTGAAAATATTAATGCTGTGCGTTTATTGTTTAGTTTTCCAATATAAAGACAAAAATGAGCCTATTTCAATTGAGATAAGCTCAAATTAAGAAAAATATGGTTAAAGTTTCGGTATACGGATTTTTTTCTCTTCGCTTTGACGGTAAATAATTAACGTTTTACCTATCACTTGAATTTTTGTTGCATTGGTTTCACGACAAATGGCGTCAACAATTAAGGCCTTAGTTTCTTTATCGTCGGTAGGTATTTTTATTTTAATCAACTCGTGATGGCCCAGAGCGTAGTCAATTTCGGCTACAACAGCTTCGGTTAAGCCATTGTTGCCAAGTAAAACGACGGGTTTAAGAGGGTGTGCAACACCTTTTAAATATTGAATTTGTTTTTTATTTAAGCTCATTGAAATTTATCGATAGTGGTTAACTTGAATTAATACTATTTTACCCTTATCTAACCTTTAATATCTATAAATAGTCAAAAAAAATCAGTAAAAATGGTAGGAATATGGCAAAGAAAAAACATACCGCTAGTTCACAACGATGGCTAGATGAACATTTTGAAGATGAATACGTAAAAAAAGCTAAAAAACTTGGGCTTCGTTCACGTGCGGTTTTCAAAATTGAAGAAATCAATAAAAAAGACAAATTGATTAAACAAGGAATGAAGGTGGTTGATTTAGGTGCAGCACCTGGTGGTTGGTCAGAATACGCAGTTAAGGCTGTTGGTGACAAAGGTCAAGTCATCGCATGTGATATTTTACCTATGGATTCTATTGTAGGGGTTGATTTTTTAGAAGGTGATTTTCGCGAAGAAGCGGTACTTAATGCATTATTAACGCGTATTAATGGCGCTAATACCTCAAGAGAAATTGATGTCGTCATGTCAGATATGGCGGCAAATATGACAGGAAATGAAAGTGCAGACTCTGCTCGAAGCATGTATTTAGTTGAATTAGCTTTAGACATGTGTCACCAAGTGTTAAAAAATAATGGTGCATTTGTGGTTAAAGTTTTTCAAGGAGCAGGTTTTGAAGATTTTATGAAAGAAGTGAGACTCGCTTTTAAAACGGTTAAAACTCGCAAGCCTGAATCTTCACGTGCCCGTTCACGTGAAGTTTATTTAGTTGCTACAGGCTTTAAAGGATAAAAGCTTTTGTTGTGGTTGGCTTATGGCAATCTAATCAAAGGAATAAACATTGAAAATATTTACGTATTATGCAAACAAAAAACGAACAAAGTGTTACTAGTTGTAAATAGTAATTAAAGTTAAATGGCTAGTGCCCTTGAATTGTAGTAAATTAAGCACAATATGTTTTCAAATGAATTTTAATATAGTTATCAGAGGTCATTAAGTTGAGCGATATGGCAAAAAATCTTATTTTATGGTTGGTTATTGCAGTTGTTTTAATGTCTGTTTTTCAGGGGTTTTCTCCTAATAAAAGCAGCGAACAGCAAATGGATTACACACGTTTTATTACCGATGTTCGTCAAGGACAAATTCGTGATGCCAACGTAGACAGAAATGGTGTAATTACGGGTGAAAAACGAAGTGGTGAAAACTACGTTACAGTGATTCCTGGTGGTTATGATCGTGATTTAATTAACGATCTAGTAAAACAAGGGGTTCGTGCACAAGGTAAATTACCAGAAGAAACTAGCTTTTTAACCACTATTTTTGTTTCTTGGTTCCCAATGGTTTTACTTATCGGCGTATGGATTTTCTTTATGCGCAATATGCAAGGCGGTGGCGGAAAAGGTGCGATGTCTTTTGGTAAATCTAAAGCACGTCAGTTAAGTGAAGACCAAATTAACACTACTTTTGCTGATGTTGCTGGTTGTGATGAAGCCAAAGAAGAAGTTGCAGAACTTGTTGATTATTTAAGAGAGCCAACCAAATTTCAAAAGCTAGGTGGGCGTATTCCATCAGGTATTTTATTGGTTGGTCAACCCGGTACAGGTAAAACTTTATTGGCTAAAGCGATTGCGGGTGAAGCGAAAGTTCCCTTTTTTACTATATCAGGTTCAGATTTTGTTGAGATGTTTGTTGGTGTTGGTGCTTCTAGAGTACGTGATATGTTCGAGCAAGCAAAAAAATCAGCCCCTTGTATTATCTTTATCGATGAAATCGATGCGGTAGGTCGCCAACGTGGCGCAGGTATGGGCGGTGGTCACGATGAACGTGAACAAACGTTAAACCAGATGTTAGTAGAAATGGATGGTTTCGAGGGTAACGAAGGCGTTATTGTTATTGCTGCAACTAACCGTCCTGATGTGTTAGATCCTGCTTTATTACGTCCTGGCCGTTTTGATCGACAAGTTACGGTTGGCTTACCTGATATTCGTGGCCGTGAGCAAATATTAAAGGTACATATGCGTAAAGTGCCACTTGGTGATGATGTTAAAGCTTCTGTGATTGCTCGCGGAACACCCGGTTTTTCAGGTGCAGATTTAGCTAATTTAGTGAATGAAGCTGCTTTATGGGCTGCTCGTACATCACGCCGTACTGTAAGCATGTATGAATTTGATAAAGCCAAAGATAAAATAATGATGGGCTCAGAGCGTAAGTCTATGGTAATGAGTGAATCAGAAAAAGAAATGACGGCATACCATGAAGCAGGACATGCTATTATTGGTCGTTTAGTACCAGATCATGATCCCGTTTATAAAGTAAGTATTATTCCTCGTGGTCGTGCGTTGGGTGTTACTATGTATTTACCTGAACAAGACCGATTTAGTCATTCTAAAGAACATTTAGAAAGCAATATTTCATCACTATACGGTGGTCGAATAGCTGAAGATGTTATTTACGGTAGCAATAAAGTGTCAACAGGTGCTTCAAACGATATTGAACGTGCGACTGATATTGCTCGTAAAATGGTAACTCAGTGGGGCTTATCAGACATGGGGCCAATGCTTTTTGCTGAAGAAGAAGGCGAAGTTTTTTTAGGTAGAACATCGGCTAAGTCATTGCATATGTCAGACGAAACAGCCAAACTAATTGATAAAGAAATTAAAGCAGTTATCGATCGAAACTATCAACGGGCTGAAAAATTAATCAAAGAGAATATGGATGTATTGCACTCAATGAAAGATGCATTGATGAAATATGAAACCATTGACGCTTTGCAAATTGATGATTTAATGGCAAGAACAGAAGTACGTAAACCTGCTGACTGGAATGATAGTGACTCAAACTCTAGTTCAAACACAGCCTCAACGCCAAGCAATGACGATACTCCAGTTAAAAAAGAAACTGAAATTAAAGATCAAACAGAGTCTGATTTATCTGAATCAAGTAAGGATAAACCTGCTAAATAACTTGTTTTTAGCCTATCAATAGGAGCCTCGGTGTTTACTGTCATGATAGTAAACACCGAGGCTTTACTTTATCAAAAATACTAAAATAAAGAGTATTTATGCCACAGCAATTAGAAACCCTACCGTGTATTGATTTTAGTAAAGTAAAAGTGATGGGTATTTTAAATGTTACCCCTGATTCTTTTTCTGATGGCGGTAAATTCTCTTGTTTCGATAAAGCGTTAAAGCAAGTTGAATTAATGATTGATCAGGGCGTTGATATTATTGATATTGGCGGTGAGTCAACTCGCCCAGGTGCTGCTGATGTTAGTGAATACGATGAGATAACACGGGTCATTCCATTATTAAAAGCCGTTAAATCTCGCTTTGATATTGCTGTATCTATTGATACGAGTAAAGCCGCCGTTATGGCCGAAGCTATTACTTATAATGCCGATATCATCAATGACGTGCGAGCTTTGCAAAATGAAGGCTGTTTAGCTGTAATAGCTCAAAGTGATATTTCTGTTTGCCTAATGCATATGCAAGGCTTACCAAGAAGCATGCAAACTAAGCCGCACTATAACGATATAATTGAAGATATAATTAATTTTTTTATAGAACGCATTAAAACGTGCCAGAAAAAAGGTATTGATAAACACCGATTGATTTTGGATCCTGGTTTTGGTTTTGGAAAAACAGTCGCGCATAATTATCAAATGCTGGCTGAATTTAATAAGTTCAAACAATTAGGCTTACCATTATTAGCAGGAGTCTCTCGTAAGTCCATGCTGGGAGATTTATTAAACCGTGATGTAGAACAACGTTTATCTGGTAGTTTAACGGCTGCCATTGTTGCCGTACAACAGGGAGCAGGTATAATAAGAGTGCATGATATTGCTGAAACTGTTGATGCCATCAAAATTTTAAAAGCTGTCGCTCAATACTCTGAAGATAAAAAATAAACACAGATGCACTTTTTACTTTAAAATAGCAATATTCCGAAATGTTCTGAAACGGAAATTTTCGAAGCCCCCTCAAATATCAAAATTTTAGGGTGATAACAGTGAGCAGTTATAAATAATAAGGAATAATAATGTCTAATCGTAAATATTTTGGTACGGATGGTATCCGTGGATTAGTAGGGCAAGATCCCATTACCCCTGAATTTGTTATGAAATTAGGCTATGCCGCAGGTAAGGTTTTAGCCGCACAAGGTACTAAAAAAGTATTAATCGGTAAAGATACTCGAATTTCAGGTTATATGCTTGAATCTGCACTTGAAGCTGGTTTTTCAGCTGCAGGCATAGATGTTGGTCTATTAGGGCCAATGCCTACACCGGGTATTGCTTATTTAACGAAAACATTTCGTGCTGAAGCAGGGATTGTTATTAGTGCTTCTCATAATCCATTTTATGATAATGGTATCAAGTTTTTTTCGCAAGACGGCCAGAAATTACCGGATGCGGTTGAACTAGCTATAGAAGCTGAACTTGACAAGCCAATGGGGTGCGTTGAGTCTGCACACCTCGGTAAAGCAAACCGTATTAACGATGCAGCTGGGCGTTATATTGAATTTTGTAAAAGTAATTTTCCTAGTCAATTATCATTAAAAGACTTAACCATTGTAGTGGATTGTGCTCACGGTGCTACTTACCACATTGCACCGGATGTTTTTCGTGAATTAGGTGCAACAGTTATTGAAGTGGGGACATCACCAAATGGCACTAATATTAATGATGGCTGTGGTGCAACATCAACGAAATGTATTAGTGAAGCCGTTGTTGAACATAAAGCTGATTTAGGCATTGCTTTAGATGGCGACGGTGATCGCTTGA
>Ga0209081_1000071_pt1 | contig 53771 bp, 62 predicted proteins | sample GOMGulsemesocosm_4_FD_184636 | JGI IMG/M metagenome (GOLD analysis project Ga0209081, IMG submission 184636) | Methane-oxidizing microbial communities from mesocosms in the Gulf of Mexico - GOM15B Gulf of Mexico (SPAdes) (version 2) | ecosystem: Environmental > Aquatic > Marine > Cold seeps... | reverse complement strand
CCATGGTTTCACCGAGGCCGAGCATCAGCCCAGATTTTGTTGCGACTTCGGGGTGCTCAGCTTTATAACGTTTGATCAAGTTTAGAGACCATTGGAAGTCGGAACCGGGTCTGGCTTTTTTATATAAGCGTGGCACGGTTTCGAGATTATGATTGAAAACATCGGGCGGCGTTGTCGCCAAAATATCCACTGCCACGTCCATTCGACCGCGGAAATCGGGTACTAGAATTTCGATTTGAATGTCTGGGTTGTGTTGGCGAATAGCGCTAATGCACTGTGCAAAGTGATCGGCACCGCCGTCACGCAAGTCATCTCGGTCAACCGAGGTGATGACCACATACCGCAGCTTCATATCTTTAATGGTCGCGGCGAGTTTTTGCGGTTCTTCGGTATCGAGTGGTTTGGGTCGACCGTGTGCGACGTCACAAAATGGGCAGCGACGGGTACAAATATCACCCATGATCATGAAGGTCGCGGTGCCATTATTGAAACATTCACCTAGGTTGGGGCAGGCGGCTTCCTCGCAGACTGAATATAAACCGTGTTCACGCAGTGCTTTTTTGATCGCGTTAACGCGTGGGCCACTGGGGACTTTGGCACGAATCCAAGAGGGCTTGCGTAAGACGTCGCCCGTATTTTCAACCTTAATGGGAATACGTGAAAGTTTAGACTCATTACGCTGGTGGGTCTCGGGGGTAGCGCGTGAAGGGGCTTTTAAAGTATCGGTATCTTGTGACATTGAATTAGTTCTAGAGTGAGTTAGTGCCGAGTAATAGCGGTGCGTAATTAAGTTCGTTTTGCAGTTGTTGCAATAACACGGCGGCAAAGTCTGCGGGCTGGCAGTTTACGCTATATTCGGCGAGTTGGGTAATCTCTAAGCCCTCATAACCGCAGGGGTTGATTAAACGAAAGGGGTTCAAGTCCATGTCGATGTTGACACTCAAACCGTGGTAACTACAGCCTTTTTTGACCCGCAAACCGAGTGAGGCAATTTTCTTTTCGGCAATATACACGCCGGGGGCATCTTGACGTGATACGGCACTGAGGCCGTAGAGTTTCAAGCTGGCGATGGTGATGTTCTCTAATAAATCGACCAAGGCGCGCACGCCGATGCCTAAGCGGCGTAGGTCGAATAATACATACATCACTAACTGCCCAGGGCCGTGATAAGTCACTTGCCCGCCACGGTCTGTTTGCACGATAGGGATCTCACTGCTGGCGAGAATATGTTCGGCTTTACCACTGATGCCTTGGGTGAACACAGCAGGGTGTTCGACAAACCAAACCTCGTCGAGACTCTGAGCACCTCGCTCGCTGCAAAACGTTTTCATCGCGGCCCAGGTTGATTGGTAGTCTTGCTGGCCGAGTTGACGAATGTTGAGCGCTTGGCTGGCGGGTTTGTTTGTTATCACAGAGACATCAACACCTGTTCACAATTGCTCAGGTCTTGGTAAATAGCATCCATTTGTTGTTTGCTTTTCGCGGTTAGAGTAATGCTCAAGGAAACAAATTTATTGGTTTTACTGAGTTTCGAGGCGATTGATGATGACTCAACTTCGGGCGCGTGCCGTTGGACAATTTCCAAGGCGATTTCTTCAAAGCCGCTGCCGGCTAAGCCCATTGTTTTAATGGTAAAGGCGCAAGGGTAGTCCATTAATGCGTTGTGTTGTTGGTCGCTTGTGGTATCAGACATGGGCTTGTTTCCTCAGTTCGGTCTTAAATTCGCTATAGCGCTTAGCCATCCGCTGCCAGAGTTCGCCGGGTTGTCCATTGCCGACGATTTGTCGGTTGAGTTTGATTACCGGCATGATTTCCTTGGTTGAGCTGGTTAACCATATTTCATCGGCCGTGCCGAGTTGTTGCTCGGAAATTTCAGCTTCTATGCAATCGACCCCATCGGCGCGGGCGAGTTCCAAGACGAGGTCTCGGGTAATGCCGGGGAGCAGGTTGTGACTTTTCGGTGGGGTGATGAGTTGTTCGTCTTTGACGATAAATAAATTACTCGCGGAGCCTTCGTTGGCATAACCGTCGCGCAACAAAATGGCTTCTCCACATTGTTGATCGGCGGCCTGCTGTTTTAATAAAATGTTTCCGAGTAGGGCAACGGATTTTATATGGCACCAGTCCCAGCGGATATCATCGAGGGTGATGGCGTGAACCCCTTTCGCGATATGCGCAAGATTGTCGTTGGCGATGCTTTGGCACATTGCAAAGATGGTGGGCTGATACTCGCTCGGTAATTGATGGTCGCGAGTGTTAGCGGCTCCACGGCTGACTTGGATGTAGACCGATTGATCGGATTGGCTGTGTGTTTGCAACAGCCGGTTTAATACCTCGGTCCATTGTTGCTCGTTCATAACCGGCGGCATACGAATCGCCGCTAAACTATTATTAAGTCGCTTTAAGTGTTGCTGTAGGCGAAAAAGTTTACCCGCATAGGCGGGAATGACCTCGTACACCCCATCGGCAAATAAAAAGCCACGGTCTAAGACCGATATTTTGGCCTCTGCTAAGGGCAGGAATTCGCCGTTTAAAAATACCTCGGGTTGGGATGACACGATAAACTCCTGCTTATTCCAGCATTAGTAGGGCTTCGTCCTTTAACACATCCATCAATGAACCCTCATCAATCTGATGTAAGGCGATTAATGGGCGCTGCTCGATGATCTCGCCGTTTAATTTAATAATGGCATGGCCAATTTGTTGGTTCTGTTTGATGGGTGCGAGCAATTGTGGGTCGATTTTAAGACTGGCATCTAATGCCTTGTATTGGTTGCGAGGAATACTCAGGTATAAATCTTCGTTTAGGCCCACTTGCAGCATTTTCTGCGCACCTTTCCATACTCTTGTATTGCTCAAAGTTTGTTGGGCTTTATATAAACGATGGGTTTTATAAAAACGATAACCATAATTCAGCAGAGTTTGATTGGTGTCGTTACGTGCTTCGACACTGTCGGTGCCCATGACCACAGAAATTAAGCGCATATTGTCGCGTACCGCAGAGGATACCAAGCAGTAGCCTGCGTCTTCGGTATGCCCAGTTTTAACGCCATCGACGCTGCTATCGCGCCAGAGTAGTTTGTTTCTATTTCTTTGGGTGATGCCGTTAAAGGTGTACTGCTTAATTGAGTTGATCTTGTAAAGTTCAGGCGACTCGGTGATTAACGCGCGGGTTAATATCGATAGGTCTTTTGCAGTACTGTAGTGTTCCTTATGTGGCAGCCCAGAGCTGTTCATGAAGTGGCTGTTGAGCATGCCTAATTCGACCGCTAATTGGTTCATCAGCTGGGCGAAGGTGGCTTCATCGCCGGCGATATGTTCGGCTAGCGCAACGGTGGCGTCATTACCGGATTGCACCAGCATGCCGTGCAAAAGTTTATCAATGCTGACAAATTTGTTGACCTCGACGAACATCCTAGAACCGGGCGTGCGCCAGGCTTTTTCGCTGATTCTAACGTTTTCTTCAAGACGTAAATTGCCGTGTCTGAGTTCGCGAAAAACGATTAAGGCGGTCATGATTTTGGTCATGCTCGCTGGGGCGAGTTTGAGGTCTGGGTTTTTAGAGGCCAGCACTTTACCGCTATGGTAATCGATTAAATGATAGCTGCGGGCTTTCAGCTCAGGTGCTGATGGGATCGGTAGGGCTTGAGCTTGGAATGAAAAAAATAAGCAGAAAATGAGGATGAATCGTTTCATGAGCGGGCTGGTTATAGTTAATTGTATCGTCGACCGACTATCATAGCATGACCATGATGTTGATTGGCTGGGGTATAACTATTGGCTGACAAAGTGACTGTGGTGGATGCCCAGTCGCTGTAGCTTGAGTTGGTCGAGCTCAGCTTGAGCCATCGTGTGGTATGGACCGATACGGACTAAATATAGAGTAGAGGCCGTTTTTTCAAGTTGCTTGATGTTGCTCAGTAGGGCGAGTTGATGGCTTAATTTAGCTTGGAGTCGATTCGCGTTTTGCAGTGTGTTGAAGGCACCCAGTTGTAGGTAGATACTGGGGCTTGTTTGGCGGGAGTTTTCTTGAGTTTCTGGGGTAAGGTACTGACGCTTTGTCGCCGGATCTGTTGTGACGTTGGCGGTGTTCGTGGGGTCGATGGCGGTGACCTTAACCTGACTGGTTCCATGTTTTAGAGTGCCTAGTTTAGCCGCAGCGGCGTATGATAAGTCGATGATCCTGCCGGGGTGAAACGGTCCTCGATCATTAACCCGCACGATAATGGTTTTGCCGTTGGATAGGTTTTTCACTTCGACATAGCTAGGAATAGGCAGAGACTTATGCGCCGCGGTCATCGCATACATATCATAGATTTCGCCATTAGAAGTTTGATGGCCATGAAACTTGCTGCCGTACCATGAAGCAATACCCTGTTCTACAAAACCACGGCTTGAGTTAAGCACGTGGTAAGTTTTACCGAAAACCTGGTAGGACGGAGGGTTGCCACCACGGCTTTTTGCTTCAACGCGGGGAATCGCATCGGGGGTATTTTCAATATTCGCTGGAACATTGCTCGGTGCGCTATCGTGGGTAGCGCTATATCGTTGGCTACTACAGGCGCTCAATAGCCCTACCGCGATAAGGCTGCAGAGTACGCCAGTTAACGGGTGTTTCATGATGATTTGGCGTAGCCCTTTTTGATTTCTTGGCTGAGTTGGTATACCGCCATCGCGTATAAGTGGCTGTGGTTATAACGGGTGATGACATAGAAGTTATCAAACGCCAACCAGTAGTCGGAACCTTTAACTTGTTTGAGCTCTAATAGTTTGACCGCTGTGGCTGGGGGTACGTTGGCCGGTACCTCGACCGCTAAGGATTTTAGTTGTTGGAGGGTGTGTTTCGGTTTAAGAGAGGTATTGATTGCGGTACTGAACGCAGTGCCGCTTAGGCTGGTTTGTTGGGTAATTAGTGGGCTGTTTTTCCAGCCGTGTTTGGCAAAGTAGTAGGCAATACTATGAATAATATCCGCATCGCTGCTCCATAAGTCGCGTTTTTTGTCGCCATCCCCGTCTACCGCATAAGCACGGTAACTGCTGGCGATGAATTGTGATTTGCCCATCGCACCGGCATAGGAACCCTTTGGCTTAGCGGGGTCAAAGCCTTCTTCGCGACAGAGTAATAAGAAGTGTTCGAGCTCGCTTTTGAAGAAACGTGCGCGCTTAGGGAAGTGGAAACCCAAGGTGGTTAATGCATCGAGCACCCTATATGAGCCGGTGTTGCTGCCGTAACGTGTTTCAACACCAATAATGGCGACGATGATTTCTTCCGGTACGCCATATTTCGCCGATGCGGCTTCGAGTATCGCCTTATTGTCTTGCCAAAACTTCACTCCGCCATTGATACGTGCTGGTTTCAAAAATATTTTTCGGTAGCTGTGCCACTGTAAACGTCTTTCAGCAGGCGAAGACATCGCCTTCAAAATGCTTTGTTGCTTTTCTGCTCCGCTCAGCAATTGCGCTAATTGTTCTCGGTCAAATTGATGTTTGACCACCATTTGATCGATAAACTCGGCATATATATTGGTGCTGGGTGTTTTTGCGGGAATTGCCGAGCAAGCCGATAAGCCGCTGAGGCTGAGTAGGCAGATCCATAAAAGGCGGGAAGCATGAGATTTTATTAACAACATAGTTGATCCTAAGATGATAGTAGTTTTCGGTGAGTGTGAATAGACATCAAAATGCCAAAACCAATCAATAGAGTGACCATCGAGGTGCCACCATAACTAACCAGCGGCAAGGGCACGCCGACCACGGGTAAAATCCCGGTGACCATGCCAACATTGACGAATAAGTAAATGAAAAAAGTAAAAGAAAGGCTGCCTGCGAGTAATCTACAGAAGGTATCTTGTGCTTGGGTGGCGATATAGATTGAGCGGATAAATATCAATAGATAAACCGATAACAAGGCGATGCCGCCAACGAGGCCGAATTCTTCGGAGAACACGGCGAAGATGAAGTCGGTTGAACTTTCCGGTAAGAACTCTAAACGTGCTTGTGAACCATGCATCCAGCCCTTGCCATCGAGGCCGCCAGAGCCGATGGCGATTTTCGATTGAATGATATGGTAGCCGCTGCCCAAGGGGTCTTCTTCTGGGTTAAGGAAGGTTAGTACACGCTGCTTTTGATAGGCCTTCATGAAGAACGTCCACAGCAAGGGTGCGAGTGCGCCGCAGGCCGCGGCTACGGCAAAAATAATACGCCAAGATATGCCGGCTAAAAATAATACCGCGATGCCCGAACTGGCGATCAGGATAGCGGTGCCTAGGTCGGGTTGTTTGGCGATCAGTACCGTGGGTATTGCAATGAAGAGGGCTGCTATTACGGTGTGTTTGAAGCTGGGGGGTAGGCGACGCTCTGCCAAGTACCAGGCCACCATCATTGGGGTGGCGAGTTTCAATAATTCGGATGGTTGAAAACGGAAGAAACCTAGGTTTAACCAACGTTGCGCACCCTTACCCATATCACCGATAAAAAGCACTCCAAGTAATAGCAGTGTGCCGAGTAAAAACAGCCAGGGGGAGAACATCTTCAAAATATGCGGGGGGATTTGCGCCATGATAAACATCGCAAAAAAAGCAAGGCCGAGGCGGGTTGCTTGCCGTTGTAGAAGATTCCAATCTTCATGCCCAGCGCTCATTAGCACGATGATGCCAATAGACGATAGGCCGATTAATAAAAACAATAGGCTTAGGTCGATGTGTAAGCGTTGCAGTAAGCCGCTTTTCCTATGGTGATAATGGCTGCGGTGCTGCTTCGTTGGAAATAAGCCGTTCATGGTTGAACCTTTATATATTGATCGAAAATTGCGCGGGCGATAGGCGCGGCAACGGAGCCGCCATGACTGCCGTTTTCAACGATAACGGCAATCGCTAATTGAGGTTTTTCAATCGGCGCGAAGGCGATAAATAAGGCATGGTCTTTGAGGTGTTCAGAAGTGTTTTCTTCGTCATATTTTTCACCTTGTTTGATACTGAAGACCTGTGCGGTGCCTGTTTTTCCGGCGATTTCAAACGCCGCACCTTGGTTAATTCGGCGCGCGGTACCACGTGCACCACTGACGACCGCCCGCATCGCATCGATGACGATACCCCAGTGCTTAGGGTCGTTTAATTTAATAGGGGGTGAGCGCTCACTGCTTCGTTGGTGTTGGTCAATTTTACTGACTAACAGGGGTTTGAAGGCTGTTCCCTTATTGGCCAAGATGGCTGTTGCGTGGGCTAACTGTAGGGGGGTCGTTAGGTTGAACCCCTGACCTATACCTGCGATGAGGGTTTCGCCGGGATACCAAGCTTGGTTGTGCTTGCGTTTTTTCCACTCCCTAGAAGGCAGTAGTCCGCTTTTTTCGCCGTTGATGTCGAGTCCGCTCTTTTGCCCGAAGCCAAATTGGCTCAAGAAGCTATGCATCCGGTCAATCTTTAATTGATGTGCTAGTTGGTAATAATACACATCACAGGATTGCTCAATAGCCTGATGTAGTTTGGTATGGCCGTGGCCTGATTTTTTCCAGTCTCGGTACTTATGACTTTGTTTGGGAAGTTGATAATAACCAGGGCAAAATACTTTTTGTTCAGGATGGATGGTTGAGTAATCTAACCCAGCGAGGCCTAAAAATGGCTTCATGGTGGACCCTGGAGGGTATTGGCCGCGTAATGAGCGGTTGAATAATGGTCGCCTTGGCGAGTTTTGTAAGGCGCTGTAAGAACCCTGATCGATGCCGCGAGCAAATAAGTTGGTGTTGAACCCCGGTTTGCTGACTAATACACGCAAAGCGCCTGTTTGGGTGTCTATTGCGGCCACGGTGCCGTTGAAATTTCCGAGAGCATCGTAGGCGATTTTCTGTAGCTCAATATCAATGTTTAAGGTTAGATTGCTGCCTGAGATGGGGGCAATATGGTTGAGGACCTTGATGGCTCGTCCTTGCGCCGTGTTTTCGGTTTGTTGGTAGCCGACTTGACCGTGCAATTCGCTTTCGTAAGTTTTTTCGATACCTGTTTTACCAATAAAACGGGAGGCTCGGTATTTTACCGGATCAATATTTTTCAGTTCTTGCTCATTGATTGCACCCACATAACCGACGACGTGAGAACTCAATTCGGGGTAAGGGTAGTACCTGAGCGGGCGTGCTTGAATGTCGACTCCTGGGAAGAGGTGTCGATGGGCTGAAAAAGTGGCCACTTCATTATCGTTGAGGCGATTACGTAAAGCGATGCTGGTAAAGCGTTTTTGTCGTTTTCGGCGTTTTTCGAAGCGCGCCACTTCCTTGTCAGAAATAGAAATTACTTTCCGTAGCGCTTGGATCGTAGCGGGTAAGTCTTTAATTTGTTCGGGGATGAGTTCTAAGCTGTAACTGGGGTTATTTTCGGCTAGTACGCGGCCTTGGCTATCAAAAATTAAACCGCGTACGGGACTGATGGCAGATAGTTTCACTCGGTTGTTTTGCGCGAGGTTGCTATATTTTTCGTGGGTTTCGATTTGCAGGTAAGCTAGTCGTGCGATTAGCGAGAAAAATAACAGGGCGACAAAAATAACAAGAATGACCGCGCGGCTGAAGAATAGCTGACTTTCCTGTTGTGAATTTTTGAGGTCAAAATGTGTTCTCATACTGCTCTATTGGACGTTGAAGCGGCGTCTGATATTACGCAGTATAAAAAACATCAGCGGCCAAGCGATGGCGCTGGAGGCGGCTTGGTACCAATAACTATAGTTATTGTTGTAGTATTTGTTGTCAGCTAGGTGACTGATCATCAAAGATAATAACTGCATTGTTAATAGCGATAATAGAATGAACATGGCCTGTTGCCAGAGCCGGTAGTTCCTCAGGCGCAAATAGAGCTTATGCGCAAAGAAGGCGATAATGCTGAAAATCAGTGCGTTTTGCCCCAGTAGACTATCGCTGAGCGCATCGACTAGGAGGCCGGTGGTCCAACCGGTGCCGACACTGACTTTATGTGGCAGCGCGATGCACCAGTACATCAAGCTTAGTAATATCCAGTTGGGCATGTAACAGGCAATAGGGGTAGGCCAGGGGATGATGCTGAGGCCCATGGCGGCAAATAGGGTTAAGTAAAGAACCGAGCTGCCGGATGGCTTCTTAGTGTGCATTGGCGCGATTAGCTTGAACCGCTAGCGGAGTTTTTTTGACCGGTAATAATGGGATCGGTTGTTGTTTGCTCCACACCAGTAATATGTTGCGGGTCGTTTCGGTTTTTGCAATAGTCTGCGCCTCAGCATGGATAAAGGCCTCACCCGGCATTGGCTGAAGTTTTGAAATGCGCGCAACTGGGTAGCCCTGGGGGAACACACCGCCCAGACCTGAAGTGATAAGTAGATCCCCCACTTTAACATCGGCGTTATGCGGTAGATAAGGTAGGCTTAGGGTGTTTTGTGCGCCATTACCAGAGGCAATGGTTCTCAAGCCTGTGCGATTGATTTCAACGGGGATCGCGTGGTTTGGGTCAGTAATAAGGATGATGGACGAGGTGAGAGGGCGTACCTTGATGATTTGTCCAATAATACCGCTATCATTGAGAGCTGCTTGGCCTTCATATAAGTTAAAGCGGCTGCCCTTGTCGATCAGTATGTGCTGGGTGTTTGGGTTTTGATTGACCTTGATCAGCGAAGCGGCGATAAACTGTTCGCCGAGTTTGAAGGACGATTCTAATAAACTATGTAAACGCGTGTTTTCCTGAGCCAAGGCGGAAAATTTTTGTAATTTTGCTTTGAGTAATAAAGCCTCAGCTTTTAGTGTGCGATTTTGGGTAATTAATTCGCTGCGTTCGGTGGTCTGTTCGCTAAACCAGTGTTGTAGCCTCGATGGCAGGTCGATGCTGACAATTATCGGGTGGACGACAAAAGACAGCGCATCCTTAAGGGGTTTGAGCTGTTGGGTTTGATTGGCCAGTAGCAGCAGTAGGATAGAAATTATAGCGGCGGCTATAAATCGAGTGCTGGTCGACGGGCCCTTTGAAAAAAGAGGTTTTATGGCGATAGACCTAGCTGATTATTCTAGGTCAAAGATATGCGGGCCTTTCTCGTTGATCAGCTCCAGCACCTTGCCACCGCCACGGGCAACGCAGGTTAATGGCTCATCTGCAGTACGTACAGGGACTCCAGTTTCTTCGTGTAGCAGCTTATCTAAACCAGCCAGTAGTGCGCCGCCGCCAGTCAATACGATGCCGTTTTCGGCAACATCGGCACTCAGCTCGGGTGGTGTTTGTTCTAAGGCGGTTTTAACGGCGCTGACAATAGCGCTGACTGGCTCTTGCAATGACTCGAGTATTTCGTTGCTGTTGAGGGTGAAGCTGCGAGGGATACCTTCGGCTAAATTGCGCCCAGTGACCGACATTTCTTTGACTTCACTGGCGGGGAAAGCTGAGCCAATTTGGTGTTTGATTCTTTCGGAGGTGGCTTCGCCGATGACGGTGCCGTAATTTCGCCGTACGTAATTGATGATCGCCTCATCGAAGCGGTCTCCACCAACTCGGATGGACTCTGAGTAAACAATGCCGTTGAGAGATAATACGGCAATTTCTGAGGTGCCGCCACCAATGTCTAAGACCATCGAGCCGCAGGCTTCATCAATTGGTAAACCTGCGCCAATAGCCGCCGACATCGGTTCTTCAATCAGATACACTTCGCGGGCACCTGCGCCGGATGCCGATTCTCTAATCGCGCGGCGCTCAACCTGGGTTGATCCGCAGGGGACGCAGATGAGTACGCGTGGGCTAGGACGGAGAAATTTACCTTCGTGGACTTTGTGAATAAAATACTGCAGCATTTTTTCGGTGATGGTGAAGTCGGCAATCACCCCGTCTTTCAACGGGCGAATGGCGGTGATATTGCCAGGGGTTCTACCTAACATCGCCTTGGCGTCACTGCCGACCGCAGCAAAGCTTTTTTCACCACGAACGCGATCCTCACGAATGGCTACGACGGAGGGCTCATTTAAAACGATTCCTTGGCCAAGGGCATAAATTAGGGTGTTTGCTGTTCCTAGGTCAATCGATAAATCGTTGGAGAACATACCGCGTATTTTTTTAAACATGGATTACAAAATAATTAAGTTGAGTTCAATTTTTCTACTTTAACAACCCTTTACCCCTTTGGGCAAGGCGCGAATTGTGTTAATTTGCACGGTTTCACAGTAGCAATTAAGCAAGGGGGGCATTTTATGTCAATTCAAACGGAAGATGTATTGAAAATCGCACATTTGGCTAGGCTAGGTCTGGAGCAAGATCGGCTGGCTGGGTATGCCTCGGACCTGTCGAATATTATGGGGATGGTTGAGCAGATGAATCAAACTGATACCACCGGCATTGAACCGATGGCGCACCCTCTGGATCAAGTGCAACGCTTAAGATCTGATCGTGTGACGGAAACGGATCAACGGCAAGTGTTGCAGCAAAATGCACCGAATACTGAGGATGGATTATTCCTCGTACCTAGAGTGATCGATTAATCGTACCGATAATTATATGACTATGTATAACAAATCATTAAAGCAACTATCGACTAGTTTGCAAAACAAAGACATTTCCAGTGTCGAGCTGAGCCAGTACTTTTTAGAGCGTATCAAACAATACGATGGCGAGTTAAATAGTGTTATTACCCTCAATGAAGAGGCGGCTTTGCTGGCGGCGGCACAAGCCGATAAAGCGATTCAAGCAGGTGGCGCAGGGCCGTTAACAGGGATTCCCTTGTTGCATAAGGATATTTTCTGCACCGAAGGGCTAAGAACCAGTTGTGGTTCAAAGATGCTGGATAATTTTATTGCACCTTATAACGCGACGGCAGTGGATAAGTTGAGCCAAGCTGGGACTATTATGTTGGGTAAAACCAATATGGACGAGTTTGCGATGGGTTCATCGAACGAAACCAGTTTTTATGGTGCCGTGAAGAACCCTTGGGGTTTGCAGACGGTGCCTGGTGGTTCATCAGGCGGTTCGGCGGCTGCGATAGCAGCAAGATTAGCGCCACTGGCGAGTGGCACGGATACCGGTGGCTCTATTCGTCAACCGGCGGCTTTTTGTGGTATTACGGGGATTAAGCCGACCTATGGTAGCGTCTCACGTTATGGCATGATCGCCTTTGCTTCGAGCTTAGACCAAGCCGGTGCGATGGCTAAAAGTGCCGAGGACGCGGCTTATATGTTGCAGGCCATGTCGGGCTTTGATGAAAAAGATTCGACCAGTGTTAATCGCCCAGTAGCTGACTTAGTGTCGGGTCTGGCTGATTCGATCAAGGGTTTAAAGATCGGCTTGCCAAAAGAGTTTTTTAGTGCGGAGCTGGATGACGCAGTGCGGCTAAAAGTTGATGAAGCTATCGATGCTATTAAGTCTGCTGGCGCTGAGGTAAAAGAGATTAGCTTACCGAATATTAATTTATCGGTGCCGGCTTATTATGTGGTCGCGCCAGCCGAGTGCTCAGCCAATTTGTCGCGTTTTGATGGGGTGCGTTTTGGCCATCGTTGTGACTCACCAAAAGACCTAGAAGATTTATATACGCGTTCGCGTGGCGAAGGTTTTGGTGAGGAAGTGAAGCGTAGGGTTATGATGGGGGCTTATGTGTTATCGGCGGGTTATTACGACGCCTATTATAAAAAAGCTCAGCAAGTTCGGCGTTTGATTCAGCAGGACTTTGTTAATGCATTCAAAGAGGTGGATATTATTGCCAGTGCAACGGCACCTTCGACCGCGTTTACTGTCGGTGATAAAGCGGGTGATCCGGTATCGATGTATTTATCCGATATTTTCACCATTGGGGTTAATTTGGCAGGTTTACCTGGTATGTCTGTGCCTTGTGGTTTCGTTAACGAGATGCCAGTGGGTTTGCAATTAATTGGTAATTATTATGAAGAGTCGCGTTTGTTAAATGTGGCGCACCAATATCAACAGTTAACAGATTGGCATACGCGTGTGCCAACTGGTTTTGAGCAGGAGTAGTGGCGATGCAATGGGAAACAGTTATTGGGCTTGAAATTCACGCTCAACTTGCAACACAGTCGAAGATTTTTTCTGGAGCATCGGTTGCTTATGGGGCCGAACCCAATACTCAGGCCTGTGCGGTTGATTTGGGTTTACCGGGAACCTTGCCGGTATTGAATGAGCAAGCCGTACGCTTTGCGGTTAAATTTGGTTTAGCCATTGGGGCGCATATTGCGCCGTATTCGGTGTTTGCCAGAAAGAATTATTTTTACCCTGATTTACCGAAAGGTTATCAAATTAGCCAGTTTGACCTGCCGATTGTCGGTTTGGGTGAGATTGATATTGTTGTGGATGGTGATACTCGAACAATTGGGGTCACCCGAGCGCATTTAGAAGAAGATGCGGGTAAATCCTTGCACGAAGACTATCACGGAATGACTGGGGTTGATTTGAATAGAGCGGGTACCCCGTTACTGGAAATCGTTTCAGAGCCGGATATGCGTTCGGCCGCCGAAGCGGTCGCCTATGTGAAAACTCTACATAGCTTGGTACAGTATTTGGAGATTTGTGATGGCAATATGCAAGAAGGTTCATTTCGTTGTGATGTGAATGTTTCCGTGCGACCGAAAGGGCAGGACGAATTTGGTACACGGGCAGAAATTAAAAACCTGAACTCTTTTAGGTTTATAGAAAAAGCGATTGCACATGAGGTTGAGCGGCAAATTGATTTGATCGAGTCTGGGCAAAAAGTGGTGCAGGAAACCCGCCTTTATGATGCCAATAAAGATGAAACCCGTTCGATGCGTTCGAAAGAAGAGGCGAATGATTACCGCTACTTCCCCGACCCTGATTTATTGCCAGTGGAAATTAGCGCAGAGCTGTTAGCGGAAATGCGCGCGGAACTGCCTGAGTTGCCAGCGGCTAAAAAATCACGTTTTCAGCAGCAATACGAGTTGAGTGAATACGATGCGGCGGTGTTAACGGTGCAACGTGCCTTAGCCGATTATTATGAGCAGGCGGTTGCGTCGGCGAATGGTGAGGCTAAGTTAGTCGCCAATTGGTTAATGGGTGAGTTAAGTGCTGCATTGAATAAGAGTTCGTACGATATCAGCCAGAGCCCAGTTAGTGCGGAACGCTTGGGTAGCTTGGTCAGCCGTATAGCTGATCAAACCATTTCTGGGAAAATAGCCAAGCAGGTGTTTGAGCTGATGTGGTCGAGTGACGACTCAGCCGATGATATTATTGAGCGCGAAGGTTTGAAACAGATTTCAGATAGCGGTGAGCTGGAGAAAATGATTGATCAGTTGATGGCACAAAACGTCGCACAGGTTGAACAGTTTAGAGCGGGTAAGACTAAAATGCTGGGCTTCTTTGTAGGCCAGTTGATGAAACAGACCCAAGGTAAAGCCAACCCGCAGGAACTCAATAAGCTGTTGTTGGCTAAGTTAAACGCTTAAGCTTATATCGGACAAGCCCTGTAGCAAGCGACACTTGCTACAGGGTTGGTTATTTATTTTTCGGTCATGCGTAGGGTTATTTCTACGACATTCTCGTCGTGTAGCAGTTTAAAGCAGCGCATTTCCAATACCCCGGCGGTATTAAGTGAGATTATCAAATAATAGGCTTCTGGGTAATTGGCTTGCTGCATGTCTCGGGTCGACGGAATAGCCGGCGCGCTAGGGTGTGAGTGGTAAATGGCAAACAGCTCTTCTTCGCTCTCACGGAGGCTTTTCATGTGGTTAATTTGCTCCTCGGGTGACATCAAGAAACGCACGCTAGGTGACTCATCGATGTTCTTAACGGGGTAGCAGTTGTATTGCCCAGTGGTACTTTTGCCAATAAATCCGCAAATTTCTTCGTCTGCTGAGATTTGTGCAAGGTGCAATAGTTTGTTTACCAGTTGACGTGGTAACTCAATTTCTTTTGGAAACATGTTCTTCCTTTAATAATTATGATGCTAGGCCAAGTGTTGCTCGTGTATGGCCTTGGATATCTTGAAACTGTTGGATCGATTTGAAGCCGGATGATTCTAACAAGTTTTTTAACTGATTGCCTTGTTGGTAACCGTGTTCGAATAAAAGTAAGCTGTTGGCTTTCATGAATGGTCTGGCGGCACTGCAGATACGCTCGATATCCCCTATGCCTTGTCGCTTTGATATGAGCGCTGAACTGGGTTCAAAGCGGACGTCACCTTTTATAAGGTGTGGGTCGTCGCTACAAATATAAGGTGGGTTGCTGACAATAATATCGAACTGCTGTGGTTTGATATTATCGAACCAATTGCTGTGAATGAATTCAATATTCGTCGCATGAAGTCGCTGTGCGTTTTGTTGGGCGATGTTGAGAGCGGCTTGGCTAGCGTCGATAGCGGTGAGCTGGGAATTTTTGAATTCAAGAGCGAGGGTCACGGCAATGGCGCCACTGCCAGTTCCCATGTCGAGTATTGAGAGCGTTTGCTCGGGTGGAAATTGTTGCTGGATGACCTCGATGAGTAGCTCGGTGTCTGGACGAGGTATTAAAACATCGCTGGAAACGATAAATGGGCGAGACCAAAATTCACGGGAACCAGTCAAATAGGCGATAGGTTGGCCTTGTTGGCGTAAGCTGATTAACTCGAAAAAGCGCAGGTGCTCGGTTGGCGATAGCCGTTTTTCTGGCCAAGCCCTTAAGTAGCTACGGTTTTTTCCTAACACGTCCGCTAGCAAAACCTCACAATCAAGCGAGGCGCTAGCGCATTCATCGAGTGTTTCTATGCCAAGCGTTAGCGCCTGTTTGAGGGTGAGGGAGCTCAAGTTGCTGGTTTATTCGTCTGCGCTAAGTTGGGTTAGCTGATCAGCCTGGTGTTCTTGGATTAATGGGTCGATCACTTGATCGAGGGCACCTTGCATTACCTCGTCTAATTTATACAGGGTTAAGTTAATACGGTGGTCGGTAACACGGCCCTGTGGATAATTATAGGTGCGAATACGCTCGGAGCGGTCACCACTGCCGACCTGTGAGCGGCGAGATTCGGCTTGCTCAGAGTCAATTTTTTCTTGCTCGGCGGTGAGGATTCTCGATTTCAATAATGACATCGCGCGGGCGCGGTTTTTATGTTGTGAGCGCTCGTCCTGACATTCAACCACGGTGCCCGTTGGCAGGTGGGTTAGTCGAATCGCTGAATCGGTTTTATTAACGTGCTGACCACCCGCGCCGGATGCACGGAATGTATCGACCCGTAAATCAGATGATTTTATGTCGATATCGTCCATTTCATCGGCTTCAGGCATGATCGCGACGGTGCAGGCGGAGGTATGTACTCGGCCTTGTGATTCAGTTTCGGGTACACGTTGTACTCGGTGGGCACCGGACTCGAATTTTAATTGGGAATACACGTCGTTACCTTCAATGCGTGCAATGATTTCTTTATAACCACCGTGATCGCCTTGGCTCTCGCTGATAATTTCGAAGCCCCAGCGTTTCTTTTCGGCGAAACGTAGGTACATCCGATACAGGTCACCGGAGAAAATAGCCGCTTCGGCACCACCGGTACCGGCTCTAATTTCAAGGAAGGCGTTCTTGCCGTCATTAGGGTCTTTGGGGAGTAATAATATTTGTAGGTCTTTCTCTTGCTGTTCGATAGCGGCGTTGATGTCTTTGAGCTCATCTTTTGCCATTGCTTTAATGTCAGGATCGCTATCGTTTAGCATGGCGTGAGCCGCCTGTTTGTCTTCGACGCTTGCCAAGTAGTTATTATAGGTGTTTACGATAGGGTCGAGCTGGGCGTATTCCTGGCTGAGTGAGCGGAATTTATTTTGATCGCTTTGTACGCTGGGCTCGGCTAATAACTGGGCTATTTCTTCGAAGCGCTCTGATAGGGTGTCTAGCTTATGTAGAATCGATGTGTTCACGTTAATCTTTTAAGTTGAAAAGTTGTTGGGCTGCGGATAATAAATCATGGTTGCCTTCTGATGCGGCCTGTTTCAGGCTGCTACTGGGGGCGTGTAATAATTTATTGGTTAGATCATTCGCAAGGCGTTGCAGTACTCGCTCGGCGGAGTGGCCGTTATTTAACGAGTTAATTGCTTTGTTTAATAATTCTTCGCGTGTTCGTTCAGACTTTTGCCTGAGTTGGTAAATGGTTTTGGAGGCGCCTTGGGCGCGAATCCATGTTTGGAAGTGACTGACTTGGATATCGATAATTTCTTCTGCTTGTTTGGCGGCTTTGCGGCGAGACTGTAGGCCGTCGTCGACGATGTTTTTAAGGTCGTCGATGCAATACAGGTATACATCGCTTAACGAGCCGACTTCTTTTTCGATATCGTGTGGGACCGCAAGATCCATCATAAAGATGGGTTTGTGTTTACGTTTTAAAATGGCGGTTTCTACGCTGCCTTTGCCCAAAATAGGTAGCTGGCTGGCTGTCGATGAAATGATGATGTCAGCCTCGGGCAAGTGCTCGGGGATGTCTTTTATTTCAATCGCGTAACCGTTGCCTTGGATGGCGATGGCGTGAGCCTTCTCGAGAGTTCTATTGGCAACAATTAAGCGACCAATGCCTTGTTCCTTTAGGTGCTGAGCCGATAGCTCGATGGTTTCCCCCGCGCCGATAAGTAACGCGGTTTGGTTTTTCAGCTCACCAAAAATCTGTTGCGCTAGTTTAACCCCAGCAAATGCTACCGAGACGGGGCTTGAACCAATGGCGGTATCGGTGCGAACTTTTTTAGCGACTTGGAAGGTGTGTTGGAATAACCGGCCGAGGTATTTCCCCAAGGTGCCAGCTTGTCCAGCTTGCTGATAGGCGGTTTTCATTTGGCCGAGAATTTGAGTTTCGCCCAATACCATCGAGTCGAGTCCGCAGGCCACGCGCGACATATGTTTGATGGATTGCATGTCGCTATGGCTGTAAAGGTAGTTTTGGATCGATGATTCGCATAATTGATGCTGAGAGGCTAGCCAATTAATGAGTTCATCGGTGTGCTGGCTTGCAAGATCGCAATAGATTTCGGTTCGGTTACAGGTCGAAAGGATGGCAGCTTCTTCCACAGAGGCTAAACTATTAAGTGACTGTAAGGACTGGTTTAAGCGCTCAGGTGAGAATGCGAGTTTCTCGCGAATCTCGATAGGAGCGGTATTATGATTGAGTCCGAGCGTAAGTAGCATGTACCTTTAGTATAGTTTACTTCAGTCTAGTTGGGTTATTATAAGCTTTTTAAGCCCCGTATGCTCTATATGTTTATCGGATGCACGATGTTGCTATTTTTAGTGTTATCGATGCGAGCTGCGGGTTAATGGGTATTGGGAGGAGGTATGCTGTTGAGGCGATTATTGCTTGTCTGTGTAACATCGTTTGCCGTGGCGTGTACGCATGTTAATACGAATGTAGAAACGGCTGTTATAGGGGGGAAGGTAACTGTTGACCCCGTCGCACCGATTAGCGAGGTGGGGTTGCCGGTAACATCGCAGCAAATGAGCGCGGCCCTATTGTTTAATGTGTTGGCTGGGGAGATAGCTGGGCAGCGCGGAAATGTCGAAGCGGCGGCCGTGCTTTACCTACGGGCTGCGCGTCAATCTCAAGACCCGCAAGTTGCGCTGCGCGCCGCCCAAATAGCTTTATATAAGAAGGACTTCTCGTCTGCTCGGGTGGCGGTGGATATCTTTATGAAGGCGGGTGTGGTTGACTCTGCATCGCGTCAATTGGCGTTAATTGTATACTTAAGGACAGGCGCAATTGACGAGAGCGTAAAGCAAGTAAACGGCTTGCTGAATGAGTTGGCGGCGCCTAAACAGGAGGCTCTGTTGGCGATCGGTGGTGTGATCTCACGCAACACTACGAAGACCGATGGTTTGTTGGTGATTAATATGTTGCTGCAAGAAAAGCAGCAAGACGCTAGTGTTTATTTGCTGAGGTCACAGCACTTATTGGATTCTGGCTTGCTTGAACGGGCCTTGCTCGATGTAAGAAAAGCGGTCGAGCTGGAGCCCTCTTGGTCGTTGCCGTATTTGCACCTTGCAGCAGTACTTGAGGCTAAAGGTGAGGTGCTGCAGGCGGTGGCTACGCTGAAGCTTGCGAGTGCTCAATTTAAAGATAAGGCTGTGCTGATGACGTATGCCAGGTTGCTACTCAAGCAAGAGCAGTATTTATTGGCGAAAAAGCAGTTTAAGGCGGTGCTGCTGATTGATAAGCGTGCGCCGAAAGCAAGATTTTCGTTGGCACTCATCCATATGAAGCTGAATGAGCTGGTTGACGCTGAGCTTATTTTAGAGGCCTTGTTTGAGGATAAGGTTTTTCCCGCGAAGGCGGCCTTTTATTTAGGGCGTATTAATTATTTTCGTAAAGATTATCAGTCTGCAACTGAGTGGTTTGAGTGGGTGCCTAAAGGAGGGGATTATGTAGAGGCTCAGTCGAACATCTCTAAGATTAAGTTTCAACTGGGCGATCTAGAGGGGGCGATAGAGGTTGTGCGTAAATTGCGTGTGGCCAGTCCAGAGCAGTCAACGAAGCTATACCTGCTAGAGGCTGATTTGCTGCTAAGCGATAATGACTACTTGGCAGTGTATGCCTTGATGGATGAGGCGGTTGGGCGAGCGCCGACAGATTTGACGTTGCGCTATACGCGAGCCATTGCAGCGACTGAATTAAATAAAGATAGCTTGGCCGAAGAGGATTTGTTGTTTGTGCTGGCTCAGGAGCCGGCTAATGCCAATGCATTGAATGCGCTGGGTTATTTGTTAGCGAGTAAAACGTTCCGTTTTGAGCAGGCGCGTGAATATTTAACGAAAGCATTGGCATTGAAACCTAATGACCCAGCTGTATTAGATAGTATGGGCTGGTTGGAGTATCGCGAGGGTCGATATGTCAAGTCTCTCGCGCTATTGCTCAAGGCGTATAAGGCCATGCCGGAGGGTGAGATTGCGGCGCACCTTGGTGAGGTTATGTGGATGTTAGGGCGGCGACAAGAGGCCGTCGAGTTATGGCAAAAGGCCTTGCAGCAAGATGCGGCTAACCGCTATTTGTTAGAGGTCGTTGATAGATTGCAATGAGTCGTTACTTAAGTGGAAGCTTACTGGCGTTGTTGAGTTTGGCGTGTGCGCCGTTATCGCCGTTGCTAAAAGATAATACTGTTGGTTTGTCAGCTTTGAATGTGCAACGGTTGTTGGTGTTGGAGCAATGGCGTTTAACGGGGCGACTGTCGGTCAGAGGTGGGGGGCGTTCCATGTTGAGTCGCTTAGAGTGGCGGCACGATGAATTGTCTGATCTGCTGGTTGTGAGTACTTCGTTAGGGGGTGTTGCGGGTAAAATTAAGTCTCTCCAAGGGGTTTTGCTGTTGACGGATGCTACTGGCGGTACGCGTCTGATCGATCATGCGGAGCTGGAAGGCTTGCTGGGGTATGCATTGCCATTGCAGCAGCTTAAGTTTTGGGTGCGGGGGCTGGCGGATCCATCGCTGCCTATTAAAGGGGCGGTTCGGGTGTCGAATGGTGTGCGTGAGTTTGAACAGCAAGGGTGGTTGATAAAGCTGGGTCGTTTTGTCTCTATTGATGGCTTTACCCTGCCGGAAAAAATAACCGTCGTAAAAGCAGGGGTGAAAATTAAAATAGTGGTGGAAGAATGGCTGATTTAAAGAATGAACTGGATTGGCTTGGGCACTGGTGGCCTGCGCCTGCAAAACTTAATCTAATGTTGAATATTACCGGACAACGAGCAGATGGTTATCATGAGATGCAGACGGTTTTTCAATTACTGAATGTATCTGATTGGTTGAATTTCAACCCTAGGGTGGATGGTAAGGTGGTTTTTTCCTGTGATTTACCGAGTATTGCGAGCAGTGATAATTTGGTGGTGAAAGCGGCGCAGTTATTAAAGGACCGGTCGGGAGTGGAGTCTGGAGTCGATATAGTGCTACGAAAAGCATTGCCGATGGGTGCCGGCTTAGGTGGGGGTAGTTCTGATGCTGCAACTACCTTACTGGTACTGAATGAGCTCTGGTCTTTAGATTATGGGTTGGTTGAGTTGGCTGAAATGGGCTTGGCGTTAGGGGCTGATGTGCCGGTGTTTGTATATGGGTTTTCGGCTTGGGCGGAAGGTATTGGTGAAAAATTAAGTGAAATAAAGTTACCTGAGAAGTGGTTTGTGGTCGTCAACTCGGACTATCACTGCTCAACAAAAGAAGTTTTTCAAAATAAAAGTTTGACACGAGACAGTTCAGCCATCACAATACGCGCCTTCCTTGACGGGCAAGAAGAGAATGATTGTCTGTCGGTAGTCAGGGAGATGAGTCAGGAATTAGATGGTGTCTATCGTCAATTTTCTGACTTCGGTAAGGTTTCATTAACCGGTACAGGTTCGAGTATGTTTGTTAAGTGTGATACTCGAGAGCAGGCGCTGGTTTTGTCGGAGAGGTTGCCTGCAGATTGGCAACGATGGGTTGTGAGGGGTTTAGATAAATCTCCATTACATAGCTCCTTGAAACAGTTTGTTAGTTCGGCAAATAATGTATAATCTGCCATCAATAAAGATTGGGGCGTGGCCAAGTGGTTAAGGCACGGGGTTTTGATCTCCGCATCCCAGGTTCGAGTCCTGGCGCCCCAGCCAATCTTTTATTCTTTTTTAAGTCATCAGTTTTCTTTAGTAGGAGTTCATTGTGCTAGACAATCGCATTATGGTATTCGCTGGCAATGCAAATAAAGCGTTGGCGGTAGATATTGCTCGACAACTAAATATTACGCTGGGTCGCTCTAGTGTTGAAATGTTTAGTGATGGAGAGATCAATGTAGAAATTGGTGAGAATGTAAGGGGCAAAGAGGTGTTCGTTATTCAGCCGACGTGTGCGCCAACGAATAATCACGTGATGGAGTTGCTGATTATGATTGATGCGATGAAACGTGCCTGCGCGAGCCGGATTACTGCGGTAATCCCTTATTATGGTTATGCGCGGCAAGATCGTCGACCTCGCTCGGCGCGTGTGCCAATTACCTCTAAGTTAGTTGCCAAGATGATCGAAACGGCAGGTGCTAATCATGTGTTGACCGTCGATTTACACGCGGATCAGATTCAAGGCTTCTTTGATATACCCGTTGATAATGTATATGCCTCGCCATTGCTGTTGAGCGATATTTGGCGTAGAAAAACCGAGAACCTAATGATTGTATCGCCTGATGTGGGTGGTGTGGTTCGTGCTCGGGCTATTGCGAAGCGTCTGGATGATGCTGATTTGGCGATCATCGATAAGCGTCGTCCTAAGCCAAATGAGTCGAAGGTGATGAATATCATTGGTGATGTTAGTGGTCGCGAGTGTGTGATCGTGGATGATTTGGTGGATACGGCGGGTACCTTGTGTTTAGCTGCGAAGGCGCTGAAAGAAAGTGGTGCGGTAAGTGTTAAGGCTTACTGTACGCATCCTGTGTTATCCGGTAAGGCGATTGATAATATAGCTGGCTCGGTGTTGGATGAGTTGGTGGTAACGGATTCTATCCCGTTAAGAGCCGATGCTTTGGCTTGCGATAAGATTCGCCAGTTAAGTATTGCGGAGATGTTGGCGGAAACGATACGACGTATGGTGACGGGTGATTCGGTAAGTTCGCTATACGTGGACTGAGAAATATGTCATGATAGGAAGTTCAGGTTTAATTTAATTTATATTTTGGAGAAGTTTGATGAGTACCAACTTTGAATTGGCGGCATCGATTCGTAAGGATTTGGGTAAGGGCGCAACGCGTCGTTTACGTAAAGAAGGCGTTGTTCCGGCTGTGATTTATGGTGCTGGTTCAGAGCCAGTTTCAATTAGCTTGGATCACAACCGGCTAATGCATAGCACGGAGAATGAAGCGTTTTTCTCGCACATACTTAGCATAGATGTTGCTGGTAAAGAGGAAAAGGTGATTATTAAGGCTTTGCAGCGTCACCCGAGTAGATCAGTGTTGATGCATGCGGATTTTATGCGTGTAAATATGTCTGAGAAGTTGAAGGTACATGTGCCAATTCACTTTATTGGTGAAGAGTTATCAGAGGGCGTGAAGTCTGGCGGCGTGTTGACGCATGATATGGTTGATATTGAGATTCAATGTCTTCCTGCGGCGTTACCTGAGTTCATCGAAGTTGATGTTTCAGGGCTTGCTGTTGGTGAAAGTTTACATTTGACTGACCTGACGATAGCGTCTGGTTTAGAAATTGTTGCTTTGCTGCAAGGCGAAGATCATGACTTACAGGTTGTTTCAGTGCAGGCTAATCGTGCTTCGGAAGTTGAAGAAGTTGAAGAAGCTGAAGAAGAGGCTGAGTCAGGCGAATAGTTTGGCGTCTCTGATTGTTGGCTTGGGTAACCCAGGCGATGAATATAAAAAAACCCGGCATAACGCCGGGTTTTTGTTTGTGGATCGGTTGGCCTTGAGTATGGGTTGGGTTTTTTCGTACGAGGCAAAGTTTAAGGCTCAGGTGGCAAAAGGTGTGTTGGCGGGTGAGGTTGTTAGGCTTATTAAGCCGCAAACTTTTATGAATAAGAGTGGCTATTCTGTCGCGGCCTGCGTAAAATACTTTGATATTCCAGCTGATGCAGTTTTGGTTGTTCATGATGATTTAGATCTTGAGCCGGGTGTCGTGCGTCTTAAGAAAGATGGTGGTCACGGTGGTCATAATGGTTTACGAGATATTATTAGTCATTTGTCGACAAAAGCATTTTTTCGCTTGAGGTTGGGAGTTGGTCATCCGGGTGATAAACGTCGAGTGGCTGATTTTGTGTTGAAGTCGGCTTCAAAGGAAGAGGCTGGTTTGATAGAAGGGTCGATTGACAGGGCTCTAAATGAAATGCCTGCTATTTGCCGAGCTGAATATCAGTCGGTAATGAAGGAGCTGCATACGTAAAATTATTGTCAATAAAGTGTTTTTCTTTGTTGACAGTCGCTATCAAAATAAAGATAATAAGCGGCTAAATTCTTGGAGGGGTTCCCGAGCGGCCAAAGGGATCAGACTGTAAATCTGACGGCTCAGCCTTCGGAGGTTCGAATCCTCCCCCCTCCACCATTTTCTGGGTCAATACGAATCGCGGGTGTAGTTCAATGGTAGAACGTCAGCCTTCCAAGCTGAACACGTGGGTTCGATTCCCATCACCCGCTCCAGTAAGATCGGCTATGGCCCATGTAGCTCAGGGGTAGAGCACTTCCTTGGTAAGGAAGAGGTCACCGGTTCAATTCCGGTCATGGGCTCCAGTAGTTGCTTGAAAAGCTGTGTGGTTTAAAACTAAATTTTAAAAGAGGTGCGTAATGTCTAAAGAGAAATTTGAAAGAAACAAACCCCATGTAAACGTTGGCACAATTGGCCACGTTGACCACGGTAAAACAACCCTAACTGCGGCGCTTACTAAAGTAATGGCTGAAGCAATGGGTGGCGAAGTTAAAGCATTTGATGAAATTGATAACGCGCCAGAAGAACGTGAGCGTGGTATTACAATTTCAACATCTCATGTTGAATATGAATCTGAAACTCGTCATTACGCACACGTTGACTGTCCAGGTCACGCCGATTATGTGAAAAACATGATTACCGGTGCTGCTCAAATGGATGGTGCTATTCTAGTTTGTTCTGCTGCTGATGGCCCAATGCCTCAAACACGTGAACATATCTTATTATCTCGCCAAGTTGGTGTTCCTTATATCGTTGTTTTCTTAAACAAAGCCGATATGGTTGATGATGAAGAGTTGCTTGAATTGGTAGAGATGGAAGTTCGTGAGTTACTTGATATGTACGAATTCCCAGGTGATGATACGCCAATCATTATTGGTTCTGCGCTTAAGGCCTTAGAAGGCGATGCGTCTGACATCGGTGTTCCTTCAGTACTTAAATTGGTTGAAGCACTGGATACATATATTCCGTTACCAGAGCGTGCGATTGATGGTGATTTCATTATGCCAGTAGAAGACGTGTTCTCAATTTCAGGTCGTGGTACCGTGGTAACAGGTCGTATCGAACGTGGTGTGATCAACGTTGGTGAAGAGATCGAAATCGTTGGTATTAAAGAGACAGTGACAACAACCTGTACAGGTGTTGAAATGTTCCGTAAATTGCTTGATCAAGGTGAAGCAGGCGATAACGTGGGTATCTTATTACGTGGTACAAAACGTGAAGATGTTGAGCGTGGTCAAGTATTGGCTAAGCCGGGTTCTATTAATCCGCATACGCACTTTGAAGCCGAAGTTTATGTGTTAGGAAAAGATGAAGGTGGAAGACATACTCCATTCTTTAATGGTTATCGTCCTCAGTTTTACTTTAGAACGACCGACGTAACCGGCGCATGTGATTTGCCAGAAGGCGTAGAAATGGTTATGCCAGGTGATAACGTGCAAATGACTGTTAAATTAATTAATCCTATTGCGATGGAAGACGGTTTACGTTTCGCTATTCGTGAAGGTGGCCGCACAGTTGGTGCTGGCGTTGTTGCTAAAATTATTGAGTAATTTAAGTAATATTTAAAATTGTTGTATTTGTAAGTATAGGTCAGTAGCTCAATTGGCAGAGCAGCGGTCTCCAAAACCGCAGGTTGGGGGTTCGATTCCCTCCTGGCCTGCCAGTGGCAGGTATAAAGATCTAAATCTTTAAACATAAACTAGAAGTTATAAGTATGAATGCAGAAACAGAACAGAGTTCTGGTCAGTTAGATGTTGTTAAATTAGGGCTTTCGATCTTGGTGCTTGTCGCAGGGATTGCTGGCTTTTATTTTTTTGGTGAGTACTCTTTGTTGATGCGTGTTATCGCGTTATTGGTTGTATTATCAATGTCGTTGGCGCTAGTTTATACAACGAATCTCGGGCAATCATTTTGGATGTTTGCTCAGGGCTCGACAGTCGAACTTAGAAAGATCGTGTGGCCAACAAAAAAAGAAACCATGCAAACAACGTTGATCGTTGTGGTCATGGTTTTGTTTGTTGGTATTTTATTGTGGATGTTTGATGGCCTACTGATGTGGGCTATTAGCTATATAACAGGTTAAGGCGGCTAATATGGCATTGCGTTGGTATGTGGTTCATGCGTACTCGAATTTCGAGCATCGCGTCAAAAGCTCATTAGAAGAGGCGATTGAACGTGAAGGTATGCAAGAGCAGTTTGGTGAGATTTTGGTGCCGACTGAAGAAGTTGTTGAGATGCGTGATGGTCAGCAGAAGCGTAGTGAAAGAAAATTCTTTCCTGGTTATGTGTTGGTTCAGATGGAATTAAATGATGCGAGTTGGCACTTAGTTAAGGATGTGTCTAAAGTGTTAGGCTTTATTGGTGGTAAAAGCGATCGTCCTGCGCCAATTACTGAGGCTGAAGCCGATAAGATCCTTAATAGAATTCAAGAAGGTATTGAAAAACCACGACCTAAAGTCTTGTTTGAGGTTGGTGAGGTTATTAGAATTAATGATGGACCGTTCAAAGACTTTAATGGAACGGTTGAAGGGGTTAATTACGATAAGAGCACAATTAGTGCGTCGGTATTAATCTTTGGGCGTGCAACGCCAGTTGATTTAGAGTTTGGTCAGGTCGAAAAGGTCTGATTGTTTTAACAGGGGAGCCGTCTAGGTGTTTGACCCATTGAGGAGATAAAAATGGCTAAGAAAGTTAGTGCATATATTAAGTTACAAGTTAAAGCTGGTGAAGCTAATCCAGCGCCACCGGTTGGTCCAGCGTTGGGTCAGCATGGTGTTAATATCATGGAGTTTTGTAAAGCGTTTAATGCTAAGACTCAAGGTATTGAAAAAGGGATGCCAATCCCGGTTGTTATTAGTGTCTACACGGATAAAAGTTTTACATTCATAACTAAAACTCCACCTGCGTCTATTCTTCTTAAGAAGGCAGCGGGTATTCCTAAAGGTAGTGGTACGCCAAACACTGTGAAGGTTGCTACGGTAACCCGTGCGCAGTTAGAAGAGATTGCAACTATTAAGGATGCTGATATCACAGCAGCTGATATGGATGCTGCGGTTAGAACAATTGCTGGTAGTGCTCGTAGTATGGGTATCGACGTGGAGGGTGTGTAAATGGCTAAGTTAACTAAAAAAGCAAAGCTGGTAAATGAGAAGGTTGTTGCAGGACAAGCTTATGTTGCAAACGAAGCTTTTTCTTTATTAAAAGAGTTAGCAGTTTCAAATTTTGCTGAATCTGTCGACGTAAGTGTTAACTTGGGTATTGATTCTCGTAAGTCAGATCAAAACGTTCGTGGCTCTACCTTGTTGCCAAATGGTACGGGTAAGGTTGTTCGTGTTGCTGTGTTTACTCAAGGCGCAAATGCTGATGCTGCGACTGCGGCAGGTGCTGATGTGGTTGGTATGGAAGATTTGGCCGCGCAAGTTAAAGCAGGTGAGATGGACTTTGACGTAGTCATCGCTTCTCCAGATGCAATGCGTATCGTTGGTACTCTAGGGCAGATTCTTGGTCCTCGTGGTTTGATGCCAAATCCAAAAGTTGGTACCGTGACGCCTGATGTTGCAACTGCGGTTAAGAATGCAAAGGGCGGTCAAGTTCGTTATAGAACAGATAAAGCTGGTATCATCCATTGCAGTATCGGTAAAACAACCTTTGAAGAAGGTGCTTTAAAAGAGAACGTTGAGGCTTTATTGGCTGACCTAGTTAAAGCAAAGCCTGTCGCTTCTAAAGGTGTTTATTTGAAAAAAATTAGTGTGTCAACAACCATGGGCCCTGGTCTAGTTGTTGATCAATCTAGCCTAAGTATTGGCTAAACCTCGTATTTAGAGGGAATGACTTTGGATTGCTGACTTGTCAGCAATCGTCAAAGACCGTAGGTGCATAACTGCTTAATTTCCTGCGCAGACGGTAAGTCCTAAAATTTTAGGATGGCCCCGTTAAATGGGTGCCCTTTATGGGTTTAATAGGTAATAACTTAGGTTATTACATAACAATAGTCTGGAGGTACATATGCCACTAAATCTTGAGCAAAAAGAAGCTGTAATTGCTGAAGTGGCTGAAGTTGCTGCGAAAGCGTTTTCCGTAGTTGCTGCAGAATACCGTGGTCTGACTGTTGGTGAGATGACTGAGCTACGTCAAAAGGCTCGTGAAACTGGCGTATACATACGTGTTGTAAAAAACACATTGGTGCGTAAAGCTGTTGAGAATACAGAGTTTGAATGTATTCAAGGCGCTTTAGCTGGCCCGTTGATCGTTGCATTTTCGATGGAAGATCCTGGTTCAGCCGCTCGATTAGTAAAAGATTTTAGTAAAGATCATGACAAGTTAGCAACTCAGTTTGTTTCTGTCGGTGGTCAATTACTAGCTGCTAGCGAGCTTGAAAGGTTATCTAAACTACCAACAAAAGACCAAGCAATCAGTATGTTGATGTCTGTAATGAAAGCACCTGTCGAGAAACTCGTCAGAACGCTTGCAGAGCCACATGCGAAATTGGTTAGAACTGTCGATGCTGTCCGCGAACAAAAGCAGGCTGCGTAGGTAATATTTTTAATAAAATTTAAATTATAGGGGTAAGACAAATGGCTGTCTCCAAAGAAGATATCTTAGAAGCAATTTCTAACATGAGTGTTATGGACGTCGTAGAGTTAATCGAAGCGATGGAAGAAAAATTTGGCGTTTCTGCTGCGGCTGCTGTTGCTGCTGCACCTGCTGCTGCTGGTGGTGGCGAAGCTGCTGCTGAGCAAACTGAGTTTGATGTTATTTTAGCAAGCTTCGGTGAGAACAAAGTTGCTGCGATTAAAGCAGTACGTGCTATCACTGGCCTTGGTTTGAAAGAAGCTAAAACTTTAGTTGAAAGTGCACCTGCTCCAGTTAAGGAAGGCGTATCTAAAGATGAAGCTGAAGAAACTAAGAAACAACTTGAGGAAGCCGGCGCTTCTGTTGAAATCAAGTAGTAGTTGTAGTTTCAGAAAGCCGTAAGGCTTTCGAATGAATAGGGTCGGTAGTTTTTAACTACCGGCCTATTTCCCGTTGTAGGGTAATAAATATTCAATCTAGCGGTAGATTGAACATTATTGAAAGATAAGGGTATAAACATGGCGTACTCATTTACTGAGAAAAAACGTATTCGTAAAACTTTTGGTAGTCAAGTCGGCGTTATGGATACGCCTTATTTACTTGAAACACAAATAAGCTCTTACAAGCGTTTTCTTCAATCTGATGTTGAGCAAACTAAAGAGCTGGATTCTGTAGGCTTACATGCAGCATTAGGCAGTGTGTTTCCAATTACTAGTCATACTGGTTATGCGGTGTTGGAGTACGTAAACTACCGTTTAGGTAAACCAAAATTTGACGTTAAAGAGTGTCAATCACGTGGTGCAACTTATGCTTCACCTTTAAGGGTGCAAGTTAGATTGGTTATTTACGATAAGGATTCTCCGGCAGGTTCAAAGCGTGTCAAAGATATCCGTGAGCAAGAAGTTTATATGGGTGAATTGCCACTCATGACTAATAACGGTACCTTCGTAATCAATGGTACTGAGCGTGTTATTGTTTCTCAATTACATCGTTCACCCGGTGTGTTCTTTGACCATGATAAGGGCAAAACACACTCATCAGGTAAGCTATTATTTTCTGCCCGGGTTATTCCTTACCGTGGTTCTTGGCTTGATTTCGAGTTTGATCATAAAGATATTGTTTATGTTCGAATTGATCGCCGTAGAAAGCTGCCTGCTACTGTATTACTCAAAGCACTTGAGTTTACTAATGAACAAATTATTGACATGTTCTTCGAAAAGAACGTGTTTAACATGGGTAAGTCTGGCTTATCGATGGAGCTTGTCGCTGATCGATTGCGCGGCGAAATTGCAAGTTTCGACATTAAAATCAGAAGTAAGGTTTTAATTGAAGAGGGACGTCGGGTAACAGCGAAGCATATTCGTGAGCTTAAAAAAGCCGAAGTGACTGAAATCAATGTACCGAATGAATACTTAATCGGTAAGTTATTAGCGACAGCCATTATTAACCAGGAAACGGGTGAAATTGTTGCCGAGCTGAATGCTGAGATCACTGAAGAAAATCTCGATGAGATTGTTAACAGTGGTGTTAGTAAAATTGAAACGCTCTACGTCAACGATTTAGATCGTGGTGCCTTCATTTCAAATACCTTAAACATTGATTCAACCATCGATCAGATGGATGCCTTGGTTGAAATTTATCGCATGATGCGCCCAGGTGAGCCTCCAACCAAGGAGTCTGCACTTAAATTATTCCATAATTTATTCTTCACCCTTGATCGTTACGACTTGTCTACGGTCGGTAGAATGAAGTTTAACCTCCGTTTGAATCGCGATGAAATTACTGGCCCAGGTGTGCTCAGTAATGACGATATCATTGCGGTGTTAAAGGAGTTAATTGGCATTCGTAATGGCGAAGGTTCAGTTGATGATATTGATCACCTTGGTAACAGAAGGATTCGTTCTGTTGGTGAAATGGTCGAAAACCAATTTAGAGTCGGTTTAGTTCGTGTAGAACGTGCTGTTAAAGAACGTCTCTCAATTGCTGATTCTGAAGGCTTAATGCCACAAGAAATTATTAACGCGAAGCCCGTTGCGGCGGCGATTAAAGAATTTTTCGGCTCTAGCCAATTGTCACAGTTTATGGATCAAAATAATCCATTATCTGAAATTACCCACAAACGTCGTGTTTCGGCTCTAGGCCCCGGTGGTCTTGCTCGTGAACGTGCTGGTTTTGAAGTTCGAGATGTTCACGCAACTCATTATGGTCGTGTTTGTCCTATTGAGACACCAGAGGGACCAAACATTGGTTTGATCAACTCGTTGGCGGTGTACGCAAGAACCAATAAATATGGTTTCTTGGAAACGCCTTATCGTAAGATTGTCGATGGTAAGCGTACTGAACAAATTGACTATTTATCAGCGATTGAAGAAGGGCGTTTTTACATCGCTCAAGCCAATGCTGGAATGGATGAAAATGGTTGCTTGACCGATGATATGGTGACTTGTCGTCATGCGGAAGAGTTTACAATTACCACGGCTGATAAAATTCAATATATCGATGTCTCTCCAAAGCAGATTGTTTCTGTTGCGGCATCAATTATTCCATTCTTGGAGCACGATGATGCTAACCGAGCGTTGATGGGATCAAACATGCAGCGTCAAGCCGTACCAACACTAAAGGTTGATAAGCCTCTAGTCGGTACCGGTATGGAACGGGCTGTTGCGATTGACTCTGGGGTAACCATTAAAGCCTTACGTGGTGGTATCGTCGATGATGTCGATGCTTCACGAATCATTATTCGAGTCAGTGACGATGAAGCTGAAGCCGGTGAGTCAGGTGTTGATATTTATAATTGCACCAAGTACACACGCTCTAATCAAAATACGTGTATCAATCAGCGTCCTTTAGTTAAGCCTGGCGATATCATTGCGAAGGGTGATGTGCTGGCGGATGGTCCATCAACAGATATGGGCGAACTTGCGCTTGGGCAGAATATGTTGGTCGCCTTCATGCCTTGGAACGGATATAACTTCGAAGACTCGATTCTAATTTCAGAAAAAGTTGTGAAAGAAGATCGTCTAACCACGATTCATATTGAAGAAAAGGTTTGTATCGCACGTGACACAAAACTCGGTTCAGAAGAAATCACTGCGGATATTCCAAATGTAGGCGAGGGTGCGCTCTCGAAGCTTGATGAATCTGGGATTGTCTATATCGGTGCCGAGGTGAAAGGTGGCGATATCTTAGTGGGCAAGGTGACCCCTAAGGGTGAAAGCCAGTTAACCGCTGAAGAGAAGTTGCTACGAGCAATCTTCGGTGAAAAAGCCTCCGATGTGAAAGATACTTCATTGCGAGTGGGATCAAGCGTTCAAGCGACGGTTATCGACGTTAAAGTCTTTACCCGTGATGGGGTAGATAAAGATCAGCGTGCGATTGAGATCGAAGAAGCTGAATTATCAAGTGTTAAGAAAGATTTTGATGATCAGTTACGTATTGTCGAAGGTGATACTTTCTTACGTGTTCAGAAAATGTTATTAGGTAAGTCTGCTGTTTCTGGTCCAAGTGGGCTTAAAAAAGGTAGCGAAATAACCACCGAATACCTGTCAAGTATTTCTAATGCAGAGTGGTTGAAAATAAAGCTTGAAGATGAAGCCTTGAATGTGCAGTTAGAAACAGTGGCTGAACAGGTTGAGCAGCAACGTATCGATTTCAATGAGAAATTTGAAGAGAAGCGTAAGAAAATCACCATGGGTGACGACTTACAGCCTGGTGTGTTGAAAATGGTTAAGGTGTACTTAGCGGTTAAACGACGCATTCAACCAGGTGACAAAATGGCGGGTCGTCATGGTAACAAAGGTGTTATCTCGATGATCGTTCCTGAAGAAGATATGCCGTATATGGAAGATGGTACGCCTGTTGATATTGTGCTTAATCCATTGGGTGTTCCTTCTCGGATGAACGTTGGTCAGGTGTTGGAAACTCACCTAGGCTGGGCTGCTAAAGGTTTAGGTAACGAAATTGGTAAGATGCTGGAAGCGAAAGCTAAAGTTGAAAAATTACGTAAATTCTTAGATAAAATTTATAACACGAGTGGTAGGAAAGAAGACTTGGATTCATTTACTGATGATGAGATTCTTGAGTTGGCAGAAAACCTGAAAGCCGGTGTGCCGATGGCGACTCCCGTGTTTGATGGTGCTTCTGAAGCAGAAGTTAAACAAATGCTTCGTTTAGGTGGTCGCTCTGATACAGGGCAAGTTCAGTTATATGATGGTCGTTCAGGTGAGGCATTTGATCGTGAAACGACCGTCGGTTATATGTACATGCTCAAATTGAATCACTTGGTTGATGATAAGATGCATGCACGTTCAACTGGGCCGTACAGCCTCGTAACACAGCAACCATTAGGCGGTAAAGCTCAGTTTGGTGGTCAGCGATTCGGTGAGATGGAGGTTTGGGCGCTTGAAGCTTATGGTGCTGCCTATACACTACAAGAGATGTTAACCGTGAAGTCGGATGATGTTTCTGGTCGTACACGTATGTATAAGAATATTGTCGATGGTAATCACACAATGGACCCAGGTATGCCTGAGTCATTTAATGTGTTGGTTAAAGAGATTAGAGCTCTGGGTATTAATATTGAGCTTGAGCAAGACTAGTCTTTTCCATTAAGTTGAACAAAAACAGATAATAAGGAGATATGGTCTTGAAAGATCTACTCAATTTTTTAAAGCAACAAAATCAAACCGAAGAATTTGATGCTATACGCATTGGCTTAGCTTCACCCGATATGATCAGATCATGGTCATATGGTGAGGTTAAGAAACCAGAAACGATTAATTACCGTACCTTTAAGCCTGAAAGAGAGGGGTTGTTCTGTGCGAAAATCTTTGGTCCTGTAAACGATTATGAGTGCTTATGTGGTAAATATAAGCGCCTTAAGCACCGTGGTGTTATTTGTGAGAAGTGTGGGGTTGAAGTAACCCTGTCAAAGGTTCGTCGTGAGCGCATGGGTCACATCGATTTAGCTAGCCCGGTTGCCCATATTTGGTTCTTGAAGTCACTACCGTCAAGAATTGCGTTGTTATTGGATATGACGCTACGTGATATTGAGCGGGTGCTGTACTTTGAGTCATATGTGGTGGTTGACCCAGGTCTTACAACCCTAGAAGCGGGTGTTTTACTCACCGAAGAAGAGTACCACGAGGCGGTTGAAGAGCACGGTGATGAATTCACTGCGTTAATGGGTGCTGAAGCGGTTGACGGTTTATTGAAGTCTCTTGATTTGCAAGAGGAAATGAGCAAATCGCACGAAGACATTAATAACACTAAGTCTGAAACAAAAATTAAGAAAATATCCAAGAGGCTTAAAGTTCTTGAGGCATTAGTTGCTTCTAAGAATAAACCTGAGTGGATGATTCTTAAGGTATTACCGGTGTTGCCACCCGAGTTACGTCCGTTGGTACCACTCGATGGTGGGCGTTTTGCAACGTCAGACCTGAATGATTTATACCGTCGTGTTATCAATAGAAATAACCGTCTACATCGCCTGTTAGACCTTAGCGCGCCTGATATCATTGTTCGCAATGAAAAGCGTATGTTGCAGGAATCTGTTGATGCCTTATTAGATAATGGTCGTCGTGGACGTGCTATTACCGGTACTAACCGTCGTCCGTTGAAGTCTTTGGCCGATATGATCAAAGGTAAGCAAGGCCGTTTCCGTCAAAATCTGCTCGGTAAACGGGTCGATTATTCGGGTCGTTCGGTTATTGTGGTTGGCCCAACTTTAAAACTACACCAGTGTGGTTTGCCTAAGAAAATGGCGCTTGAGTTATTCAAGCCATTCATTTTTAGTAAATTACAAACTCGTGGTGAAGCGACGACCATCAAGGTAGCGAAGAAGCAGGTAGAGCGCGAAGGTCCTGAAGTTTGGGACATTCTTGCCGATGTTATTCGTGAGCATCCTATTATGCTTAACCGTGCGCCTACTCTTCATAGATTGGGTATTCAAGCTTTCGAACCAATTCTAATTGAAGGTAAAGCGATTCAGTTGCACCCATTAGTTTGTTCAGCGTTTAACGCCGACTTTGATGGTGACCAAATGGCGGTACACGTGCCGTTATCAATCGAAGCGCAGCTCGAAGCGCGTAGCTTGATGATGTCGACTAATAATATTCTATCGCCTGCAAACGGTGAGCCGGTTATTGTTCCGTCACAAGATGTTGTGTTGGGTCTTTATTATATGACCCGCGAGAAAATTAACGGTCTAGGTGAAGGAATGGTCTTCAGTGATGTAGCTGAAGCGGGTCGTGCGATTCAATCGGGTGCGGTTAGCCTGCATGCGAAGGTTAAAATTCGTATTGAAGAAGATCACGTTGATGAAGAAGGCAATATCACTTCATCGGTTCGTTTAGTTGACACGACGATTGGTCGTGCTCAAGTATGGCACGTAGTACCTAAAACGCTTGATTTCGATTTTGTTAACAAAGATTTAACCAAAAAGTGCATTATGCAGTTGATTGATGCCTGTTACCGTCAGTTAGGTGATAAAGCCACGGTTATCTTTGCCGATCAACTGATGTATCTCGGTTTTTCAAATGCGACTAAATCAGGTGTGTCGTTTGGTATTAACGATATGGTTATACCGGGTAGTAAAGGCAAGCTTATTAAGGCGGCTGAAAAAGAAGTTAAAGACGTTGAAGGGCAATATGCTTCTGGTCTAGTGACTAATGGCGAGCGTTATAATAAGGTCATTGATATTTGGTCGCGTACCAATGAACAGGTTGCCAAGGCAATGATGGATAACCTCGGTTCTGATGATGTTGTCGATGCGAGTGGTGAAACGGTTGTTCAGAAGTCATTTAACTCGGTGTATATGATGGCTGACTCCGGTGCCCGTGGTTCGGCAGCGCAGATTCGTCAGCTTGCTGGTATGCGTGGTTTGATGGCTAAACCGGATGGTTCGATTATTGAAACCCCAATTACGGCTAACTTTAGAGAAGGTTTGAACGTTTTACAGTACTTCGTATCAACTCACGGTGCTCGTAAAGGTCTAGCTGATACGGCTCTTAAAACGGCTAATGCGGGTTACCTAACTCGTCGATTAGTTGATGTTGCACAGGATATGGTGGTGTTAACGGATGACTGTGGCACATTAAATGGTCTTGTCGTTACGCCGTTAATTGAAGGTGGTGAGGTTGTTGAACCACTAGGTGGTTTGATCCTGGGTCGAGTTATTGCTGAAGACGTGCTTAGTGCGGCGACTAACGAAGTGGTCGTACAGCGCAATACCTTGATTGATGAGGCTTGGGTAGATCATCTTGAAGAGAACGGTATCGATAAAGTTATTGTTCGTTCATCAATTACCTGTGAGAACAGAAAGGGTATTTGTAAAATGTGTTACGGCCGTGACTTAGCGCGTGGTCAATTGGTTAACCTAGGTGAAGCTGTCGGTGTTGTAGCGGCTCAATCTATCGGTGAGCCAGGAACGCAGCTTACTATGCGTACCTTCCATATTGGTGGGGCGGCTTCGAGTTCAGCGGCGATTAATAATATTCAAATTAAGTCGGAAGGTAGCTTAACCTTTAACGACAAGTTGAAAAGCATTGAAAATAGGGACGGTAAACTGATTGTTATTTCCCGTTCTGGTGAAATTAGCGTGGTTGATGAGTATGGCCGTGAGCGTGAGCGTTATAAAATTCCTTATGGTTCTGAGTTAACCGCGAAGGAAAATGATGCGCTTACTGCTGGTGCGATTTTAGCTACTTGGGACCCGCATACTCACCCTGTTATTACCGAAGTATCGGGTAAGGTTATCTTTACTGACTTCGTAGATGGTGTCTCAGTGCAGCGACAAACAGACGATATCACCGGCTTAAGCTCAATGGTGGTTACGGATGCGAAACAACGCGGTAGCTCAGGTAAGGATTTAAGGCCTTCTATCACTTTGGTTAATGCAGGTGGTGAACCGATTTGTGTACCAGGAACCAATATTGCGGTGCATTATGTAATGCCTGCAGGTGCGGTGGTTAATGTTATCGATGGTGCTGAAGTTGTTAATGGTGATATTTTGGCGCGGATTCCGCAAGAATCGAGTAAAACGCGTGATATTACCGGTGGTTTACCTCGGGTTGCCGATTTATTCGAAGCCCGTAAAACTAAGGATCCGGCTATTCTTGCTGAGATGACTGGTATTGTAAGTTTTGGTAAGGAAACGAAAGGTAAGCGCCGTCTGGTGGTGACCGATAAAGAAGGTGAGTCTAAAGAACTATTGATTCCAAAATGGCGACATATCACCGTGTTTGAAGGTGAACATGTTGAGCAGGGTGAAACGATAGCCGAAGGTGAGTTGACTCCGCATGACATCTTACGTTTACGTGGTGTGGCTGAGCTGGCGCGTTACTTGGTGAATGAAATTCAAGATGTTTACCGTTTGCAGGGTGTTAAAATCAACGATAAGCACATCGAAGTCATTATTAGGCAGATGTTGCGTAAAGTTGAAATTACCTCGGGTGGGGATAGTTCGTATATTAAAGGTGAGCAGGTTGAAAAAACTCGTTTCCTTGAAGAAAATGACAAGCTTGAATCTGCTGGTAAGATTCCTGCCACTGCGGATAATGTGCTACTGGGTATTACTAAGGCGTCATTGGCTACAGAGTCATTTATCTCGGCTGCCTCCTTCCAGGAGACAACCAGGGTATTGACAGATGCTGCTGTGCGTGGAACTCGAGATGATTTGCATGGTCTGAAAGAAAACGTCATTGTTGGACGTTTGATTCCAGCAGGAACGGGTCTAGCGCATCACCTGGAACGCAGAAAGAAAAAGTTGGCATTAATGCCTGCTGAGCCGTCTGAGGTGATGTCGACAGCCGCAGCGCATGATGAAGCTGAAGAAGCGTTAAAACAAGCGCTTAATATGCAGGAATCCTAGTATTTGATTTAAAAACACCGGTCTGTTCGGCCGGTGTTTTTATTAATAATCAATTACATAGTCATTCCTCTTGACAGAAAGACCTAATCTGCCTAAAATTCTCGCTCTTCGGTGCGGTTGGATTTTAATCGCAGGTTAGATTAGAAAATAAATTTTAAACGGCATGCTCTTTTGGCATGTAAAAGAAAAAGTATTGCACGAGTTTTTGGAGCTCTTAATAAGATATGACCACTATTAATCAACTAGTTCGTAAGCCTAGAAAGCGTAAGGTAGAAAAAAGTAATGTGCCAGCGCTAGAGGCTTGTCCGCAAAGACGAGGCGTATGTACTCGTGTTTATACTACTACCCCTAAGAAGCCGAACTCTGCGTTACGCAAAGTTGCTCGTGTGCGTTTGACTAATGGCGCTGAAGTAACTAGTTATATCGGTGGTGAAGGGCATAACTTACAAGAGCACTCGGTTGTACTGATTCGTGGTGGTCGTGTGAAAGATTTACCGGGTGTTCGTTATCACGTGGTTCGTGGTAGTTTGGATACTTCTGGTGTAGAAGCGCGTAGAAAAGGCCGTTCTAAGTACGGTGCGAAGCGCCCTAAAAATTAAATAAAGAGTTGAATAATGTCTAGAAGAAAAAAAGCAATTAAGCGCCAAATCCTCCCAGACCCAAAGTTTGGAAATTTAGTATTGGCTAAGTTTATGAATATGATCATGGTAGATGGTAAGAAGTCTATTGCTGAGAAAATCGTATATGGTGCGCTTGATACAATTGAAGGTAAGGGTCATGCTGAACCAGTAGAGGCGCTTATCACTGCGCTTGAGAAAGTACAGCCTGCCGTAGAAGTTAAATCTCGCCGTGTTGGTGGTGCAACCTACCAGGTTCCAGTTGAAGTTAGACCAGCTCGTAGAATGGGTTTGTCAATGCGTTGGTTGATTGATGCCTCACGTAAGCGTAGTGAGCGTAGCATGTCTAATAGATTGGCAGGTGAAGTTCTTGATGCACTCGAAAGTCGTGGTTCTGCTTTCAAGAAGCGTGAAGATACTCACCGTATGGCTGAAGCTAACAAGGCGTTCTCGCACTTCCGCTGGTAGTCTGATTTAAGTTTTTTTGAGGTAAGCTATGCCGCGTACTACGCCAATAAATAGATATCGTAATATTGGCATAATGGCTCATATTGACGCGGGTAAAACCACGACAACTGAGCGGGTATTGTTTTACACAGGGGTGTCGCACAAGATAGGGGAAGTCCATGATGGTGCGGCAACCATGGATTGGATGGAGCAGGAGCAGGAAAGAGGGATAACTATTACCTCGGCTGCGACGACTTGTTTCTGGTCCGGTATGGATAAGCAGTATGACCTGCATCGTATTAATATCATTGATACGCCAGGTCATGTTGACTTTACGATCGAAGTTGAACGGTCGTTACGTGTTCTTGATGGTGCTTGTGCTGTTTTTTGTGCTGTAGGTGGTGTTGAACCTCAGTCGGAGACGGTCTGGCGTCAGGCTAATAAATATGCGGTGCCGCGTATTGCGTTCATCAATAAGATGGATCGAGCGGGTGCTGACTACCTTAGGGTGGTTGAGCAGATGCGGGCTCGCTTAGCTTGTAATGCGGTCAGTATTCAATGTCCAATTGGCGCTGAAGAAGATTTTGAAGGTGTTGTTGATCTGCTCAATATGCGGGCCATCTACTGGGATGTTGGTGATAAGGGTGTTACCCATCGTGTCGCTGAGATACCGGTTGCTATCAGGTCTGATTGTGAGTCTTTGCGTGAAGAGATGGTTGAGGCTGCGGCAGAGGCAAATGATGAGTTGATGGAGCGGTACCTCGAAGGTGCTGAGTTGACTGTCGATGAGATTAAGTTGGGTTTACGTCTGCGAGTATTGGCTAATGAGTTGGTGCTTGTGTTATGTGGTAGTGCCTTTAAGAATAAGGGCGTGCAGGCAGTTTTAGATGCTGTTGTTGATTATTTGCCATCACCATTAGATGTTCCAGCGATTAAATCAGTTGTTGAAAGTGAGCAAGGCGGGTATGATAGCCGATTACCAAATGATGATGCTCCGTTTGCAGCGTTGGCTTTTAAAATTGCGACGGATCCATTTGTTGGTACGCTGACCTTTTTTAGAGTGTACTCAGGTGTTCTACGCACTGGTGATGTGATTTTTAACTCCATCAAAGGTAAGAGAGAGCGGGTAGGTCGAATTGTTCAGATGCACTCGAATGAACGCAATGAAGTTAAAGAAGTTTTTGCTGGAGACATCGCGGCAGCAGTTGGCCTAAAGGATGTCTCTACGGGTGATACGTTATGTTCACTCAATGAACATATTACGTTAGAGCGTATGGAGTTTCCGGAACCTGTGATATCTATTGCGGTTGAGCCGAGAACCATACAAGATCAAGATAAAATGGCTCTTGCATTGGCCAAGTTGGCGCAAGAAGATCCCTCGTTCAGGGTCAGTACAGATGAAGAGTCTGGGCAGACGATTATCTCTGGGATGGGTGAGTTACACCTTGAGATTATTGTTGACCGTATGATGCGAGAATTTAGTGTGGTGGCTAACGTAGGTAAGCCGCAAGTCGCTTATAGAGAGACCATACGTCAAGCGGTCGAACAAGAAGGTAAGTTTATTAGGCAGTCAGGTGGTCGAGGTCAATACGGTCATGTTTGGCTGAAGATTGAGCCGCTTGAAGGTTCAGAGTTTGAGTTTGTTGATGACGTTGTTGGTGGGTCGGTTCCTAAGGAATATATCGCAGCAGTTGAGTCGGGTATTAAAGAACAAATGAAGAATGGTGTTTTAGCGGGTTACCCCATGATAAATATAAAGGTGACTTTATATGATGGTTCGTATCATGATGTTGACTCCAATGAGATGGCATTTAAAGTGGCAGCTTCGATAGGTTTTAAAGAGGGTGCAGCAGTTGCTGACCCGGCGGTACTAGAACCGATGATGAAAGTCGAAGTGGTTACTCCAGAGGATTATATGGGGCATGTAGTAGGTGACCTGAATAAGCGCAGGGGTATTATCCATGGTATGGATGATGGTCCTTCTGGAAAAACGATCGATGCAGAGGTTCCGCTGGCCGAGATGTTTGGTTATGCAACTGATTTGAGGTCGGCTACGCAGGGTAGGGCAACATATAGCATGATGTTCGATAGGTATGCGGAAGTGCCTAAGGCACTTGAAGAGAAGATTAAGAGCAGAATTTTTTATTAATATTAAGTAATGACGGGTATTGAGCAATGTCTAAAGAGAAATTTGAAAGAAACAAACCCCATGTAAACGTTGGCACAATTGGCCACGTTGACCACGGTAAAACAACCCTAACTGCGGCGCTTACTAAAGTAATGGCTGAAGCAATGGGTGGCGAAGTTAAAGCATTTGATGAAATTGATAACGCGCCAGAAGAACGTGAGCGTGGTATTACAATTTCAACATCTCATGTTGAATATGAATCTGAAACTCGTCATTACGCACACGTTGACTGTCCAGGTCACGCCGATTATGTGAAAAACATGATTACCGGTGCTGCTCAAATGGATGGTGCTATTCTAGTTTGTTCTGCTGCTGATGGCCCAATGCCTCAAACACGTGAACATATCTTATTATCTCGCCAAGTTGGTGTTCCTTATATCGTTGTTTTCTTAAACAAAGCCGATATGGTTGATGATGAAGAGTTGCTTGAATTGGTAGAGATGGAAGTTCGTGAGTTACTTGATATGTACGAATTCCCAGGTGATGATACGCCAATCATTATTGGTTCTGCGCTTAAGGCCTTAGAAGGCGATGCGTCTGACATCGGTGTTCCTTCAGTACTTAAATTGGTTGAAGCACTGGATACATATATTCCGTTACCAGAGCGTGCGATTGATGGTGATTTCATTATGCCAGTAGAAGACGTGTTCTCAATTTCAGGTCGTGGTACCGTGGTAACAGGTCGTATCGAACGTGGTGTGATCAACGTTGGTGAAGAGATCGAAATCGTTGGTATTAAAGAGACAGTGACAACAACCTGTACAGGTGTTGAAATGTTCCGTAAATTGCTTGATCAAGGTGAAGCAGGCGATAACGTGGGTATCTTATTACGTGGTACAAAACGTGAAGATGTTGAGCGTGGTCAAGTATTGGCTAAGCCGGGTTCTATTAATCCGCATACGCACTTTGAAGCCGAAGTTTATGTGTTAGGAAAAGATGAAGGTGGAAGACATACTCCATTCTTTAATGGTTATCGTCCTCAGTTTTACTTTAGAACGACCGACGTAACCGGCGCATGTGATTTGCCAGAAGGCGTAGAAATGGTTATGCCAGGTGATAACGTGCAAATGACTGTTAAATTAATTAATCCTATTGCGATGGAAGACGGTTTACGTTTCGCTATTCGTGAAGGTGGCCGCACAGTTGGTGCTGGCGTTGTTGCTAAAATTATTGAGTAATTATTATGTCTAAACAATCTATTAGAATTCGTTTAAAGGGTTTTGATCATCGCTTAATTGATCATGCTGCTCGTGAAATTGTAGAAACAGCTAAAAGAACTGGTGCGCAGGTTATGGGTCCAATCCCGCTGCCAACTAAGAAAGAGCGTTTCACTGTGCTTACTTCTCCGCATGTAAATAAAGATGCTAGAGATCAATATGAGCTTCGTACGCATAAACGTATGATGGATATTGTTGAGCCAACAGATAAAACAGTTGATGCATTGATGAAGCTGGATTTAGCAGCTGGCGTTGATGTTCAAATAAAGCTTAACTAGCTTTAAATAGATAAAAAGGATAAATCATGTCTTTAGGATTAGTGGGCCGTAAATGCGGTATGACTAGAATATTTACAGAGGAAGGGGTTTCGATTCCTGTATCTGTTGTGCAAGTGTTGCCTAATAGAATTACGCGTGTTTTAACTGAGGCAACTGATGGTTATTCAGCTGTTCAGATTACGACCGGTGAAGTTAAGAATTCAAGAGTAAATAAGGCTGAGGCTGGACTTTTCACTAAGGCCGGTGTTGAAGCTGGTAAAGGTTTGTGGGAATTCAGATTAGAAGCTGACTCGGACCTAGAAGTTGGTAATGATGTTTCTATGGAAACGTTTGCTGAAGGTCAGATGGTTGATGTACGTGGTCAAAGTATTGGTAAGGGCTTCGCTGGTGTTATTAAGCGTCATAACTTCCAAATGCAAGATGCTACTCATGGTAACTCTCTGTCTCATCGTGCTCCTGGTTCTATCGGTCAATGTCAGACCCCGGGTCGTGTTTTAAAGGGTAAGAAAATGGCTGGTCATATGGGTAACGAAAGAGTTACTACCCAGAACCTTGAGGTTATTAAGGTTGACGTTGAAAAGTCGGTTTTATTAATCAAGGGTGCCATTCCTGGTGCTAAAAATGGCGATATTGTTATTACTCCCGCCATTAAATCTAAAAATTAGGCATAAATATGAATATTCAATCGCCTGTCGTAGGTAAAGAAATTTCTGAAGCTGTATTTGGTCAAGACTACAACGAAGGGATCATTCATCAGCTAGTTGTTACCTATATGGCTAATGCGAGAGCTGGTACGCGCGCACAAAAGACTCGTTCTGAAGTGAGTGGTGGTGGTGTTAAACCTTGGAAGCAAAAAGGTACTGGCCGTGCACGTGCGGGTACTATTAGAAGTCCAATTTGGCGTACTGGTGGTGTAACTTTTGCTGCTAAGCCACAAGATCACAGTAAGAAGTTAAATAAGAAAATGTATGCGGTAGGTATGCGCTCAATTCTTTCTGAGCTTGTTCGTCAAGATCGCTTAGTTATTGTTGATGATTTCTCTATTGAGCAGCCTAAGACTAAACTTCTTAGTGCTAAGCTTGAAGAAAAAGGCTTAACGAGTGTATTGATCGTCTTAGCTGCTGAAGACTCTGCGTTAGAGTTAGCTAGTAGAAATTTGCACAAAATTGAAGTTTGTACTGCCTTTGACATTGATCCGGTTTCATTGCTGGCTCATGAAAAGGTTTGTGTTACTTCGGATGCTATTGCACTAATTGAGGAGCGCTTGAAATGAACCAAGAATTTCTATTGCAGTTAATTACTGCGCCAGTGGTTACTGAAAAAAGCTCAATTGCTGCTGATTTAAACAATCAGTATGTCTTTAAAGTGAGTAACACGGCTAATAAAACTGAAATAAAAGCGGCTGTTGAAAAGCTTTTTGATGTAACAGTTGAGTCAGTTAAAACATTAAATGTTAAAGGTAAAACGAAGCGTTTCGGCAAAGGATTAGGTAAAAGATCTGATGTTAAGAAAGCTTACGTTCGAATTAAATCTGGGCAAGAAATAGAATTTGTTTCTGCTTAATCGGAAGATAGACTAATCTTATGGCAATCGTAAAATCTAAACCAACTTCACCGGGCTCAAGATTCGTAGTTCGAGTCAAAAACTCTGAGCTGAGCAAGGATGCACCTTATGGTCCTTTACTCGCTAAAAAGAGTAAAACTGGTGGTCGTAATAACAACGGACGCATCACGACTAGACATCGTGGTGGTGGCCATAAACAACATTACCGTATCATTGATTTCAAACGAAATAAATTTGATATCCCGGGTAAGGTAGAAAGTCTGCAATATGATCCAAATAGAACTGCTAATATTGCGCTAATACTATATAATGATGGCGAAAGACGATACATCATCGCCCCGAAGGATTTAAAGGTTGGAGATGAGGTTGTTTCATCTGAAGTAGCCCCGATCAAAACTGGTAACTGCATGCCAATGAGGAATATCCCTGTTGGTACTCAGGTTCATTGTGTTGAGTTGAAGCCAGGAAAAGGTGCGCAGATTGCACGTAGTGCGGGTACTGTAGTGCAGATTGTTGCGCGTGATGGAGCTCATGTTACTTTGAGACTCCGTTCTGGTGAGATGCGTAAGGTATTGTCAGAGTGCTGCGCCGTTATTGGCGAAGTTGGTAATTCGGAGCATAGTCTAATATCACTTGGTAAAGCTGGTGCGAAACGCTGGAGAGGTGTTCGTCCAACAGTTCGTGGTGTTGCTATGAACCCAGTGGATCACCCGCATGGTGGTGGTGAAGGTCGTACATCAGGTGGTCGTCACCCGGTATCACCTTGGGGTATGCCAACAAAGGGTTATAAGACGCGTAAGAATAAGCGCACTGATAAGTTGATTGTAAGAAACAGAACAAAACGTTAAGGATATATTGTGCCAAGATCCATTAAAAAAGGGCCTTTCGCTGATCTTCATTTAATGAAGAAGGTTGAAGCGGCCATAGAAAGTAATAATCGCAGACCAATTAAGACTTGGTCTAGACGTTCAATGATTTCTCCAACAATGGTTGGTTTGACAATTGCCATTCATAATGGCAGGCAGCATATGCCAGTATTGATTACTGAGAATATGGTGGGTCATAAATTAGGTGAGTTTGCGTTAACTCGTACTTACCGTGGCCATATCGTTGATAAGAAATCTAGATAACCGATGGTATAATGATGGAAGTTAAAGCAAAGTTAAAAAACGCTAATTTCTCGGCTCAAAAAGGCCGCTTAATTGCGAATCAAATTCGTGGTGAAGCAGTTGAGAGTGCTTTGAATCTATTGAGTTTCAGTACGCGTAAAGCGTCTGATAGCTTCAAGAAGCTTCTTAATTCTGCTATCGCTAATGCAGAGCATAATGAAGGTGCAGATGTGGATGAGTTGTATATATCTACAGTGTTTGTTGATGAGGCGCCTACGTATAAACGCTTTAAAGCCCGTGCGAAAGGACGTGGTAATAAAATTTTAAAACGAAACTGCCATATTACTATTGCAGTTAGTGATACTAAATAAGAGTAAATTAATATGGGTCAAAAAGTACATCCTACTGGTATACGCCTTGGAATAGTAAAAGATTGGAATTCTCGCTGGTACGCTAGTACTCAAGATTATCCTGAAATGCTAAGACAAGACCTGATTGTTCGTGATTTCTTGAAAAAGAAGTTAATGGCAGCTTCCGTTAGTAAAATCCAGATCAATAGACCAGCGTCTAATGCGCAGATTACCATTCATACCGCTCGTCCAGGGATTGTTATTGGTAAGAAGGGCGGAGATGTTGATACCTTAAGAGCTGAAGTTAGTAAGATAATGGGCGTTCCTGTTCAAATTAATGTTGAAGAGATTCGTAAGCCAGAATTGGATGCGCTTTTGGTGGCAGAAAGTGTCGCTCAACAATTAGAGCGTCGTATTATGTTTAGGCGTGCGATGAAGCGTGCCGTTACTAATACAATGCGCCTTGGTGCTGAAGGTATTAAGATTAAAGTAAGCGGTCGTTTGAACGGTGCTGATATTGCTCGTAACGAGTGGTATAGAGAAGGTCGTGTGCCTTTGCATACTTTACGTGCGGATATTGATTACGGCTTTACTGAGGCTTTGACTACTTATGGGATCTTAGGTATTAAGGTCTGGATCTTTAAGGGTGAGGTTTTTGACGATAAGTCTGCTCTTCCTGTAATGGGTTCTAAGGAACTTGCTGGAGAATAGGTGCTATAGATGTTACAACCAAAAAGAACAAAATATAGAAAGTCGCATAAGAACAGGAATACTGGTCTTGCGCATCGTGGAAGTAGTGTTAGTTTCGGAGAGTTTGGTCTGAAGTCAATTGAACGTGGTAGAATGACCGCCCGACAAATTGAAGCAGGTCGTCGTACCATTACACGTCATATTAAACGTGGTGGTAAGGTCTGGATCCGAGTTTTTCCAGACAAGCCAATTACGAAAAAACCTTTAGAAGTACGTATGGGTAAAGGTAAAGGTAGTGTCGAATTTTGGGTGGCTCAAATTAAACCTGGAACTATGTTGTTTGAATTGCAGGGTGTGCCTAAAGAGGTTGCAGTTGAAGCGTTTAGACTAGCGGCTGCCAAATTCCCATTTAAAACAAAATTTGCTGAACGGACAATAATGTAATGAAATCGTCTGAATTAAGAGAAAAAACTTCACAAGAGCTTTCAGAGCTGTTGTTGGAGTTAAGAAAAGAACAGTTTAATTTGCGCATGCAAAATTCAACAGGCCAATTAAATCAAGTTCATCAATTTGGTGCCGTACGTTCTGATATAGCGCGTATTAAGACCATCTTGAATGAGCAAAAGGGTGTATCTAAATGAGTACTGAAGAAAAAACTCTGAGAACTATTTCTGGTGTGGTGACAAGTAATAAGGCTGATAAGTCAATCACTGTAAAAGTTACGCGTCAAGAAATGCACCCTTTGTACGGGAAGGTTATTAAACGTACAACGAAATTCAATGCACACGATGAAAATAATGCGTGTTCAGAAGGTGATATTGTTTCATTAGTTTCCTGTCGACCGATTTCTAAGTCGAAAACGTGGAAGCTGCATGAAATTATCGAAAAAACTAAATAGAGTTAGTCGGAGTAAGTAATGATTCAAATGCAGACAAGGCTTGATGTAGCCGACAATAGCGGTGCTCGCAACGTTATGTGTATTAAAGTGTTGGGCGGATCGCATAAGCGCTATGCAAGAATTGGTGATGTTATCAAGGTCAGCATTAAAGACGCTATCCCACGTGGTAAAGTGAAGAAAGGCGATGTGGTTAATGCGGTTGTAGTAAGAACGCGTAAAGGTATTCGTCGCCCAGATGGTTCAACTATTCGTTTTGATGGTAACGCTGCAGTTCTTTTAAATGCGAACCTTCAACCTATTGGTACTCGTATCTTTGGCCCTGTTACTCGTGAGCTTAGAAATGAGAAGTTTATGAAGATCATTTCACTTGCTCCTGAAGTTATTTAACTGATTAGAATTTAATTATGAATAAAATTAAAAAAGGCGATGAAGTTATCGTATTAACCGGGAAAGACAAAGGCAAAACAGGCGTTATTTTGTCTGTAGTATCTGCTGATAAGGTTCTTGTTGAAGGTATTAATACGGTTAAGAAACATCAAAAGCCAAACCCTAATAAGGGTATAGACGGTGGTATTGTTGAGAAACAAATGCCAATCAACGTTTCTAATGTAGCTATATACAACCCTCAGACTAAGAAAGCTGACAGAGTTGGCTTTAGAGTATTAGAGGACGGCAAAAAAGTGCGTTTCTTCAAGTCAAATAATGAAGTGCTCGACGCTTAAGAATTAAGAGAATAGTCATGTCAATTTTAGAAGATCGTTATAAAAAAGAAATGGTTCCTGCGTTAATGAAGGAGCTTCAATTTAAGTCTATAATGGAAGTTCCGAAAATCACCAAAATAACCATTAATATGGGTGTTGGTGAGGCCGTTGCAGACAAAAAAGTAATTCAAAACGCAGTGGCTGACTTGCAAAAGATTTCAAGTCAAAAGCCTGTTATTACGATTGCTAGAAAATCAATTGCGGGCTTTAAGATTCGTGATGATATGCCTATCGGCTGCAAAGTTACCTTAAGAAATGAACGTATGTATGATTTCTTGCAGCGTTTGATTTCTATTGCTATTCCTCGGATTAGAGATTTCCGTGGTTTGAGTGATAAGTCTTTTGATGGTCGCGGTAATTACTCTATGGGTGTGACGGAGCAGATTATCTTCCCAGAAATTGATTACGATAAAATTGATACGCTACGTGGTCTTGATATTGCGATTACTACGTCAGCTAAAAATGATGAAGAGGGCCGAGCTTTACTGAAGGCTTTCAATTTCCCTATTAAAAAACAAGGTTAGAAAATGGCTAAGAAATCAATGATAGCTAGAGAGAATAAGCGGATTCGCTTGGTAGCTAAATATGCAGCTAAGAGAGCAGCGTTAAAAGAGATTATCCGAGACCCAAAGTCTTCATATGATCAAGTTGCAGAGGCTCAAGCAAAGCTAGTAGCATTACCAAGAGATTCGAGCCCTTCTCGTGTTCGCAATCGTTGTAATATCACAGGACGTCCACACGGTTATTACAGGAAGTTCGGCTTAGGTCGTAATAAACTTCGTGAAGCAACTATGCGCGGTGATGTGCCTGGTTTGTCTAAAGCTAGCTGGTAAAAGAGGAATATATCAATGAGTATGAGTGATCCAATTGCAGATATGTTAACTCGCATTCGTAATGCGCAGTCTGCTGAAAAGAAAACAGTTAGTATGCCATTTTCAACTAAGAAGCAAGCATTAGCTAATGTGCTACAGGAAGAGGGTTTTGTTGCTTCTTCTGAAAAAGTTGAAGATGCAGCCAATAAGCCAACACTTGTTATTACCCTAAAGTACTTCCAGGGTAAGCCAGTTATTGAGACGATCGACCGTGTAAGTAAGCCTGGTCTTCGTGTTTACAAATCTAAAGATCAGTTGCCAAAAGTTAAAGCTGGTTTAGGTGTGGCTATTATTTCTACTTCACAAGGTTTAATGACTGACCGTGCAGCTCGCTCTCAGGGGCATGGTGGCGAAGTCCTTTGTTACGTAAGTTAATTAGGTTTTATTATGTCAAGAATTGCAAATAGTCCAGTTGAGTTGCCTTCAGGTGTTGAGTTTAAAAATGTCGGTGGTAAGTTAACGGTAAAAGGTAAAAATGGAGAGCTTTCGTGTGATGCTTTCGGTTGTGTAGATATAGAGCAAGAAGGTTCAATCCTTAAGTTCAAGTCTAAAGCAGCAGATAAGTCTTCAGTTGCATTAAGTGGTACAATGCGTGCGCTAGTTAATAATATGGTTGTTGGTGTTACTACAGGTTTTGAAAAGAAACTTGAGCTTCGCGGCGTTGGGTACAGAACACAGGTTAAAGGCAGAATTTTGAATTTAACTCTTGGTTTCTCTCACCCTGTTGAATTCCCGATACCTGAAGGTATTACGATTGAAGCACCGAGCCAAACAGAAATCACAGTTAAAGGTAGCGATAAGCAATTGGTAGGTCAGGTTGCAGCAAACATTCGTGCATACCGTTCACCTGAACCTTATAAAGGTAAAGGTATTCGTTATGTCGGTGAGCACGTCGTTATGAAAGAAGCTAAGAAGAAATAGGCGAAATAATGGATAAGAAAAGTTCTAGGTTGCGCAGAGCAACTAAAACAAGATGTCGCATCAAAGAAAGTGGTAAAAGTCGTTTGAGTGTTCATCGCTCACCGCGCCACATATATGCGCAAATCACAACAGCTGACGGTTCTGAAGTTATTGCTACTGCATCTACTTTGATCAGCGAAATTAAAGATTCTGTAAAGAATTCAGGTAATGTTGATGCTGCAAGCGTTGTTGGTAAAGCGATTGCTGAGAGAGCTGTTAAAGCAGGAGTGACCCAGGTTGCTTTTGATCGCTCAGGTTATAAATATCATGGGCGTGTTAAAGCACTAGCGGAAGCTGCTCGTGAAAATGGTTTGGAATTTTAGAGGCAATTATGGCATCGATACCTAATAAAAATAATCAAGACGACTTTCAAGAAAAGTTAATTACCGTTAGAAGAATTTCTAAAGTAGTTAAAGGTGGTCGTCAGTTTAGATTTTCTGCACTAGCAGTTGTTGGCGACGGAAAGGGACGTGTTGGTTTTGGCATCAGTAAAGCACGTGAAGTTCCAGTAGCTATTCAAAAAGCGATGGAGCAAGCACGTAAAAACATGGTGACGGTAAACCTTAGTGGCAACACTTTGCAATACCCTATTACAGCAAACTATGGTGCTGCTGAAGTGTTTATGAAGCCTGCTTCTGAAGGTACTGGTATCATCGCCGGTGGCGCGATGCGAGCGGTATTTGATGTTGTTGGGGTGCACGACGTTCTTGCTAAATGTGTTGGTAGTAATAATCCAGCCAATGTTGTTCGTGCAACAATTAAAGGTTTATCAGATATGACCAATGCTGAAGAAGTTGCAATGAAGCGTGGTAAATCTGTTGCAGATATTGTTGGATAATTATTATGAGTGATAAAAAAGTAAAAGTAACAATGATTCGTAGTAAGAATGGTCGTTTGGCATCACACCAAGCCTGTGCTGCAGGCCTTGGCTTACGTAAAATGCACCAGACTGTAGAAGTTATTGATACCCCTGAGAATAGAGGGATGATTAATAAAATTCACTACATGCTTCAAGTAGAAGAGGGTTAGAAATGTTATTAAATACAATAAAACCGGCTCCAGGTAGTACTAAAGCTGCTAAGAGAGTTGGTCGTGGTATCGGTTCTGGTTATGGTAAGACTTGTGGTCGTGGCCATAAAGGTCAAAAATCACGTTCAGGTGGTTACCGTAAGGTTGGTTTTGAGGGTGGGCAAATGCCTATTCAACGTAGACTGCCTAAGGTTGGTTTTAATTCTGCAAAGAAAAGACTATCGGCTGAAGTTAGATTGAATGAGTTAGTAGCGTTATCTGCTGATGTTATTACCCTTGATGTGTTGATTGCAGCTAATATTGTTCCTGCATTTACTAAACGAGTTAAGGTAATACTTTCTGGTGAGATCGCTACTGCTGTGAAGCTTGATGGTGTCTTAGCGACTCCAGGTGCAGCAAAAGCTATTGAAGCTGCTGGCGGAAGCGTAGCTTAAACGATGGCGTCTTTAGGGGCTTCGGCGGCTGGAAATAAAGGCGGAACGAGTAACGTACCTGAACTTAGAAGTAGGTTGCTTTTTGTTTTAGGGGCATTGTTTGTTTTTAGGATTGGGGCTCATGTTCCAGTTCCTGGGATTGACCCACATGCACTTGCTCTCATGTTTGAGCAGCAAGCTGGAACCATATTGGATATGTTCAATATGTTTTCTGGTGGGGCTCTAAAGCGCTTGAGTATTTTCGCCTTGGGTATTATGCCGTACATTTCGGCCTCTATTATTATCCAGTTGATGACTTCAGTGGTACCAAAATTTGAGCAGCTGAAAAAAGAAGGTGAATCGGGTAAAAGAAAGATTACCCAGTACACTAGATACTTCACTGTAGTATTGGCTACGTTTCAAGCAATTGGTGTGGCTACAGCTATTCAAGGTCAAACAGCGGGTGGTTTACCGGTTGTTTTCAACCCAGGTTTTGCTTTCATGTTTACCGCGGTTGTTACCTTGGTGAGTGGTACCTTGTTTCTAATGTGGTTAGGTGAGCAGGTTACTGAAAGAGGTATAGGTAACGGTATCTCGATTATCATTTTTGGTGGTATCGTCGCTGGTTTGCCTTCTGCGATCGGAGGCACGCTTGAGCTAGTGAGAACTGGCGAAATGAATGCCTTGATGGTTATTATGCTTTTTGTCGTAGCTATTGCAGTTACCGCGTTTGTTATCTTTGTTGAACGTGCACAGCGTAGAATTAAAATTAACTATGCTAAGAGGCAACAAGGTAATAAAATGATGGCGGGTCAATCAAGCTTTTTGCCACTGAAGCTTAATATGGCAGGTGTTATTCCTCCTATTTTTGCTTCGAGTATTATTTTGTTCCCTTCGACTATCGCCGGCTGGTTCGGTAATAATGAAGGTATGGGCTGGTTGCAAGATATTTCTAGCATGTTATCGCCGGGACAACCGATATATGTATTATTATATGCGGCTGCAATTGTGTTCTTTTGCTTCTTTTACACAGCACTAGTATTTAACTCTAGAGATACATCGGATAATTTAAAGAAATCAGGTGCTTTCATCCCTGGGATTAGACCTGGTGAGCAAACAACTAAATACATCGATGCGGTTATTACGAAGTTAACCTTAATTGGTGCTTTGTATATTACGTCGGTTTGTTTGTTGCCAGAGTTCTTGATTGTTTATTGGAATGTACCGTTCTATTTTGGTGGTACGTCCCTGTTGATTATAGTCGTTGTTGTCATGGATTTTATTGCTCAAATGCAATCTCATCTCATGTCTCAGCAATATGAAGGTTTAATGAAAAAAGCGAACCTTAAAAATTCTTAATTTAAGGTATCAGTTGGAGTATATATATGAAAGTTAGAGCATCAGTAAAGAAAATTTGTCGTAACTGCAAAATTGTTAAACGCAAGCGTGTCGTCCGTGTTGTTTGTAAGGATGGACGTCATAAACAACGTCAAGGCTAATATTTAGCTTGTAGTTGTTCTAAATAAAGATTAAAATTGCCGGTTTTCTACTGGCTAAAATAACGGAGAGACATAATGGCACGTATTGCTGGTATTAATGTACCTGATAATAAGCACATTGTTATTTCACTAACTTCAATTTATGGTATTGGTCTAACTCGATCAAAAGCTATTTGTGAAGCAAGTGGAATTGACGCAACGACAAAAATTAGAGAACTTACTGAAGATCAGTTAGAACTCGTTCGTACGGAAGTTGGTAAATACTTAATTGAAGGCGATTTACGTCGTGAAGTATCTATGAACATCAAGCGCTTATTAGACTTAGGTTGCTTTCGTGGTATTCGTCATCGTAGAAGTTTACCAGTACGTGGACAGCGTACTAAAACAAATGCTAGGACTCGTAAAGGTCCACGCAAACCAATCAGAAAATAAGATTTAATTAAAGGATACTTGTAGTATGGCTAAACCAAGTCGTAGTAAAAAGAAGGTTAAAAAGAATGTTGTAGATGGCATCGTCCATGTACACGCTACTTTTAACAATACGATTATCACTATTACCGACCGTAAAGGCAATGCGCTTTCTTGGGCGACTGCTGGTGGTTCAGGCTTTAGAGGTTCACGTAAAAGTACGCCGTTCGCTGCTCAGGTAGCGGCAGAGCGTGCTGGCGAAGTTGCTAAAGACTTCGGTATGAAAAACCTCGAAGTTAAGATCAAAGGACCCGGTCCTGGTCGTGAGTCAGCTGTACGAGCTCTTAATAATATCGGTTTCAACATCACCTTCATTGAAGATGTGACTCCTATTCCACATAATGGTTGTCGGCCATCTAAAAAACGACGCGTATAAAAGGAAAAGATAATGGCTAAATATACCGGTCCAAAATGTAAACTAAGTCGTAGGGAAGGAACAGATCTCTTCCTGAAAAGTAGAGGACGCTCCCTGGAAGGAAAGTGTAAACTTGATCAGCCACCAGGGCAACATGGTGCTAGACGTACACGTCTATCTGACTATGCTTTACAACTAAGAGAAAAACAAAAAGTTCGCCGTATTTATGGCGTTTTAGAAAAGCAATTTAAGAATTATTATAAGAAAGCTGCTTCTAAGAAAGGTGCTACAGGTGAAAATCTTTTAGTTCTTCTTGAAGGTCGCCTAGATAACGTGGTTTACCGTATGGGTTATGCTTGTACAAGAGCCGAAGCTAGACAGCTTGTGAGTCACAAAGCTATCGTAGTTAATGGTGTTATTACTAATATCCCTTCTTTCCAAGTGTCAGCTGGCGATACAGTAGCTATCCGTGAGAAAGGTAAAAAGCAGCAACGTATTAAAGAAGCATTAACTGTCGCAGAAATGTGTGGTTTCCCTGAGTGGATTGATGTTAATACAAAAGATATGAGTGCTGTTTACAAGTGTGCTCCTGAGCGTGCTGAGCTTGATATGGATATTAACGAACATCTAGTGGTTGAACTGTACTCTAAGTAATCTAAAGAGGAAATATAATGCAAAATTTACTTTCAGGCTTTTTACAGCCTAAAGTTACTGGGGTTCAATCAATAACACCTACTTTCTCGAAAGTTACTATTGAGCCTATGGAGCGTGGTTACGGCCACACTCTTGGTAATGCCTTAAGAAGAGTTTTATT